>Ga0209579_10000053_pt1 | contig 242911 bp, 231 predicted proteins | sample Coa_R1_2_FD_187152 | JGI IMG/M metagenome (GOLD analysis project Ga0209579, IMG submission 187152) | Surface soil microbial communities from Centralia Pennsylvania, which are recovering from an underground coalmine fire - Coalmine... | ecosystem: Environmental > Terrestrial > Soil >... | reverse complement strand
TGAACAACCGATACTGCCCCTTTCTATCCCCTAGGTTGTAGGGCGGTCCCTTTTAAATTTCGGGCGTGGCGCCTTTTGAGATCGACCCGGGCACTGGCCTCTTTTTTGTCAGGAACAAAAGTCCCCTGACACCGTTTGCTCGCATACGCACACATCGGGAGGGCCCCATGTTACTGATAATTCTGAGCATAGGTCTCGCGCTCGCTATTGGCCTTACAATTCGCGCCGACATGGTGGCGACCCGCGTGCGTGGCCGAATTTGAGGTGTCAACTTTTGGATACCCTTTCGGAACGTTTTGCACGGAACCGCTTTTTCCCGATGTGCTAGACGCCGAGGCGGGAAGCGCCCGCCTCGCAAGGGAAGCAGGGAAGCCTCCTCCACAGAGGCGCAATCGGGTACCTCGGATTGACTAAGCGCAATCCGAGGTACCCTTTTTGGCCGCCTCAGTTGGCGGCTTCTTTGTTATCCGTGCTCATGCAGACGCGGCGAGCGGTCAGCGTGGAGCTTACTGTGATCCCGCCACCCGCCCTCTTGTAGCTCAGGTCGAAAATGTTCGCGGCAGTCTGGAGCCATTTGGCACGATCCTGCGCCGGCCATTCCGCAGCAATATCTGTGCGGCATGACCTGGGAGCCAGCCAAGAATGTCTGAGGGCCCGTTCTTGTGTCTCGGCTGGCCTTTTTACGTCTTTTGACACTCGACTCCGACTGGGCAGCTATTGCAATATTTGGCGCGTTCTCGGCGACCTAAACGACGCTCTACCGCTCCCATGGCTATCTATCGGCTGATTGCCAACGGCAACTTTGGGCCGGAAGAAATTAAAGCGATGACGGCGGCCTACGAGGCTGCGCTGCTCGATCTCGCCCTGGTGAATCGAGACGATCCAATCACGGAAATCGTCGCGACGGCCATCGTCACCGTTGCAAGTATGGGCGAGCGCAATCCCGCGATCATCAAGGATCGTGCCCTGAATACTATCGGCGCCCGCAATACCCACGCCGCGTAGGACGCCTCAATTGGCGGCCCCTTTTTCTAGTGGGGCAGTACCGCCCAACCTGGCGTTGGTCTGTTTTTGATGGCCCGGGTTGTGGGCTGGCCCCTTTTGAATTTGAGGGGTGGCCCTTTTTGAAAAACGGCTGCGTGACGTTCCGCTTTCGTGAGCGGAACCGAGAGCGCAATCCAGCGTTGGCAAAGCTGGAAATACCTCTGATTGGAGGTATCAAATGAGCGACCGAGCGCGCTTGGTCCTTTCCGGAATCATTACAGCATCGATCTGCGCTTAGGCGACCTTCTGGATCGGGAGGTCGCCCATGCCTTGGTATTCTTTCATAGCCAAGTGGCCGGACGGCAGATCATACGACGCCGGCACCACTAGACTGTCCGACCACGAAATGGCGCGGCGCTATGCTCGCTTAATCATCGAAGAACTTAAGCGTGGCCCCGGCTATCGTGATCCAGAGATCAAAATGATCATCAAAGACAGTAGTGGCGACGTGATTCACATCATCAGTTTTTGAGGGCGCCGAACCTTCCATCCGACGCTCTCGCGGGAATCCATCACCTTCGGCTCCCGGTCCGTCCTGCGTCCGGCCGATGCAAGCGGGCGACATTCAGGGATGGCCAGGTTTGGCGTCACCCGCAACCGGATCGGATTTTTTCGGCGCGGGATCTGGCTCTCGCACGACACCCCACGGATCGACGGTTCGCTTCGGCGTGGTGATTTTAGAGCGCTCAAGGGCGGCTTTGTAGGCGTCTTCTACAGCCTTGCGCTGCCGTTCCTGCTGGGCATCGTTCGGCTTTTCCGCCGCATAAACCGGCCACGCCAATAGCGCTATGGCCACCGCAAGCGCGCCCGTTCCTAATCGTCGTCTCATGGCAGCACGCTACACCATTGTCCCCGGACCGTCCCTGCGTCGTTTGCGCGTCCCTTCTTATGACCCGGACTTTTTGGATGGGGGAGCCGGCATAAGGAGAGGTAATTTCTCACCTATGTCTTTTGGCCCTCGACCCGGGAAGGCCGAAGGAGGACACTCTGCCATCGTCGACAGCGCGCTTCGCCAGGCGTCGATGACTGAGAGTGGTCGCGCTCCCGCCTGCAGCAGGGAGAGTTCCATGACCACGTACCGGCCGGTCACGCCACACTCGGACTCCATCAAACGACCGGACTGTGCCAGGTGCGGGACAAGGACGCGGCTGTTCGGCATCGAACCCGAAAGGTCGGGTTATGAATTGCTGTCGTTCGAATGCCCGGCGTGCAATTATATCCAGACCGAGATCGGCAAAGTCGAATAGACGGCTTGTTGCGGTCGACATGAGACCGCAGCCGGCGCGCTGGCGCGGCCACACCAGCCGGCTTACATTGATGTCGTGAAACAAATCGCAACCGCGACGATCGCACTGGCCGCTCTGTCGATGGCGGCGGTCGTCGACGTTACCGAAAGCCGCGCCGGGACCTATGGCGATGCGCCGTGGTGCGCGGTGCTGGATATGGGCACCGGCAATATCGAGTGGGATTGCGAATTTCAGACTGTGGAGCAGTGCACACCCGCGGTGCTTGCCGGCAACCGCGGCTTTTGCAATCACAATCCGGCCTCGCCGCAATACGCGCCGGCGCCGCCGGTCACGCACCGCAAACATCATCACGGCTGACGATTCGCCAGCGCCGCGTGCTGATTGACTTGCGCTTGTCGCAATGAAACGCTTTGCGACGGCCGGGGGGGGGGGAAATTCCATGCGCGCAGCAATGGCAGTGCTTGCACTGGTCGCGGCGATTTCGCTCGCCGGCTGTTTTGAAGGTCCGCAAGGCCCGGCCGGACCGCAAGGCGACGCCGGACCGCAAGGCCCGGCGGGCGCGAAAGGCGATCCAGGTCCCGCCGGGCCGGCCGGGCCGCCGGGTCCCACTGGCGCGACCGGACTGCACGCGCTGCGCGCGGATTGCGCGGCCAACAGCAATTGCGATCTGACGTGCAGCCCAGGCGAAAAAATGATTTCGGCCACCTGCCCCGGCGGCACACTCCAGATCACGCGCAATGCCGATATCGAATCGGCGGCATGCAGCAACAGTCCCGGCCCGGCCCTGGCGCTGTGCATGAAGTGAAGTCGTTTGACGTCATTCCGGGACGCGGGCATTTGCCGGCGAGCCCGGAACCCATACTCTCGGTACGGTGATTGTGGATTGCGGATTTGCTGCGCGGCGGCGATCCGGAACGACCAAGAATGTACAACATCCTGATTCGCGGCGGCACGCTGTTTGACGGTACCGGCAATCCCGGTGCTGCAGGCGATGTGGCGATCACGGGCGGCCGCATCGCCGCGATCGGACGCGACATTTCCGGGGCGGCCAAAAAGATCATCGAAGCCGAAAATCTCGCCGTTGCGCCGGGCTTCATCGACATCAAGACCCATTCCGATTTCACGTTGCCGATCAATCCCAAGGCCGAAAGCAAGGTCCGCCAGGGCGTCACCACAGAGATCGTCGGCCATTGCGGTTTTTCGGTCGCGCCGGTGCTGCCGGGCAAAGTCGATTTGCTCATGGATTATCTGAGCCCGAGCGCGCCTTGGCTGCCATTCCGCGAGACGAGCTTTCTGGATTATCTGAATACTTTTCCGGCGACCGCGGTGAATGCCGGCATGCTGGTCGGTCACAATACGCTGCGGCTGATGGTCATGGGCATGGCGGAGCGCGCGCCGAGCGCGGCCGAGCTCGCGCAGATGATCGCGCTCCTCGAAGACGCGCTCGCCGCCGGCGCGCTCGGAATGTCGTCGGGCCTGTTCACGCCGCCAGGCTCCTATGCCGCGCCGGCCGAAATGGTCGCGCTCGGCCATGTGCTCAAGCAGCACAACGCCGGCTATTTCACCCATCTGCGCGATGAGTCCGACAAAGTGATCGAGGCCGTCGAGGAAGCAATCGCGCTCGGCGAACAGTGCGGCGTGCATGTCGAGATCGTGCACTTCAAATGCTCCGGCACCGATAATTGGGGCAAAGCGGCGACCGCGCTGCGAATGATCGCCGATGCCAAAGCGCGCGGCGTCGACGTCGATTGCGACTCCTACCCTTATGCCGCAGGATCGAATCCGCTGAAGAATCTGTTGCCGCCGTGGGTGCAGGCTGGCGGCGTCGACGCGATGCTGGCGCGGCTGCGCGAACCGCAGGCGCGTGAAAAAATCCGCGGCGACATCGCGCGCGACGGACTGAACAACTGGGGCCGTATTCCGTCATGGGACTGCGTGCAGATTTCGATTTCGCCGCACCTGCCGCAGCACGCCGGCCGCACCATCGCAGCGCTTGCCGCCGAACGGAGCGCCGATCCGGTCGACACGCTGTGCGACTATCTCGCCGACGACCGGGGGGCGACGCGCGTTCTGGTGACGTCGATCTCGGAGGACGACATCCGCACCATTGTCGCCTCGCCGCTTGCTCTGGTTGGCTCCGACGGCAATTGCGTCGCCCCCTATGGCCCTGTCGGCAAAGGCATGCCGCATCCGCGCTTCTACGGCACGTTTCCGCGGGTGCTCACCCGCTACGTGCGCGAGCAGAATGCGCTGCCGCTGGAACTTGCGATCCATAAAATGACCGGCGCGACGGCGCGTGCGCTCAAGCTCCAGGATCGCGGCATATTGAAGGAAGGCTATCGCGCCGACGTCGTGATTTTCGATCCGGCGGATTTCGCCGACCGCGCCACTTATGCCGATCCGCACCAGTTTCCGAGCGGCGTTCGCACCACCGTCATCGTCAACGGCACGCTCGTCGTGAAAAACGCCGAACACACCGGCGCACTGCCGGGCATGGTGCTTAAGCGCGACCGCGGCGGCGCCGTAAGTTGAGCGATTATTCCGGCATGAAATCGGTTGCTTTTTTGCGGCGGGGCAAACACCCTCTTCATGCCGAACCGGGCCGGAAGCTTGATGAATTTCACTGGTGCCAAATCGTTGCGAGGACCGCTGTCCGTGGCGGCGACCGCGCTTTTCATGTTTTGGGCCGGCTTCGCCGCGGCCGCCGACATCCGCTATCCGCGAACTGGACCGGTCGCATTCGACGTCCATCTTGCGAATGGCTGGAGCGCGAACCCCGACACGACGCGCAGCTTGAACCTGACCGCGCCCGACAACGCGGCGGCAATATCGCTGACGCTGGAACAGCAAAGTGCTTCGAAAGCTGCCCGGACACTGGATCAGATCGCCAATCAGGTCTTGACGGGCAACAATACGGCGGCCTTCAAGAAAGAGCCGGCGTCCATCGGCGAAATCGCCGCCGAGGCCTATTACAGTCAGATTCTGAATTCCGGCAGCGTACCGTTGCAGCTTAGACTGATCCTGGCAAAACCGTTGAGGAAATACCTCGCCTCGGAGCTGATCGTCAGTCGCACGCAGCTCAACGACGCGGAGCAAGCTTCGCTCGACGCCATGATGAAAAGTATCCAACTGACCGGCGCCAAATAGGCGCGGTCACGCTTCAATCACGATTTTGGGCGCCGCGCGGCCCGCCACCTGCAAGCCGTCGCGCACACTGGCGGCAATGTCGCGATAGCACTGGGCGCTGGCACTCTCAGGCGCCGTCGCGACCACCGGCAAGCCGGCGTCGGATTTCTCGCGGATCGCGATATCGAGCGGCACTTCGCCGAGGAACGGCACGCCGAGGCGCTCTGCCTCGTGGCGGGCGCCGCCGTGGCCGAAAATATCGGAACGGGTCCCGCAATGCGGGCAGATGAAGGTCGACATATTCTCGACGATGCCGAGCACCGGCACGTTGACACGGTTGAACATGGCAATGCCGCGCCGCGCGTCAATCAGCGCCAGATCCTGCGGCGTCGAGACGATCACCGCGCCCTTGAGCGGCACCTGCTGCGCCATGGTGAGCTGCGCGTCGCCGGTGCCGGGCGGCATGTCGACCACCATGATGTCGAGCGCGCCCCACTCCACCTCGCGCAGCATCTGCGTCAGCGCCGACATCACCATCGGTCCGCGCCAGATCATCGGCGTCTCTTCTTCGATGAGAAAACCGATCGACATCACCGGCATGCCGTGGCGCACGATGGGTTTCAGCCGCGTGCCCCCAATCGTCTCCGGCTTCTCGCGGATGGCGAGCAGCTTCGGCATCGATGGCCCATAAATGTCGGCGTCGAGAATGCCGACCTTGAGACCGAGATCGCGCAACCCGAGCGCAAGATTGACCGCCGTGGTCGATTTGCCGACGCCGCCTTTGCCGGACGCGACCGCGATGATCGCGCCGACGCCGGGAATACCGGCTGGCGTGCGCGGCGGCGGCGTATTGGGAGAGGCGCCCGCGCGAGGCCGCGCGGCTCCAGGCGGCATTTGTGGCCGCCGCGGCGGGGCGGCACCGGCGGCGCGCTCAGCCGTGAGCGCGACCAGCACTGACGTGACGCCCGGAACGGCCCGGACCGCCGCCTCGGCGCGCCCACGCACGCTGTCCCAATGCGTCACCGCGCCAGAATCGACAGTGATGGAAAAAAAAACTTTACCGTCGGTGACGACGATGTCCGACAAAGTGCCCGTATCGGTGAGCGGCTGGCCCTGCGGGCTCGCGATCCTGGCAAGCGCAGCAAGGACATCGTCTTTCAGGGTCATCGAACAGTCTCCGGCCAGGCCGTTCAAAGAAGCGGCGGACTATGGTCTAAATAGGCTTCTCACCGTTTCGGTCAACGGTTGACGGGCTTGGCGCTCCGCGCCATGACCACCGCCGGATAGTGGAGGAACACAATGGCAAAGGTCGCTTTTGTCGGACTGGGAGTCATGGGTTACCCGATGGCCGGGCATCTCAAGAACAAGGGCGGCCACGAGGTCACGGTCTATAACCGCACCGGGGCGAAAGCCGAAAAGTGGGTTGCCCAGTACGGCGGCAAGAGCGCGCCGACCCCGAAGCAGGCGGCCGAGGCCCAGGATTTCGTGTTTGCCTGCGTCGGTAACGACAACGATCTGCGCGAGGTCATGCTCGGCGACAACGGCATCTTTGCCGGCGTGAAGAAGGGCGCGGTGGTGGTCGACCATACCACGGCGTCGGCCGCGATCGCGCGCGAGCTCCACGCCGAGGCAAACAAGCGCGGCTTCGATTTCGTCGACGCGCCGGTGTCGGGCGGCCAGGCTGGCGCCGAGAACGGCGTACTCACCGTCATGTGCGGCGGCGACGGGGCACCATTTACGAAAGCCGAAAAGGTGATTGCCGCCTATGCGCGCGCCTGCAATCTGCTCGGCGCCTCCGGCTCCGGCCAGCTCGCCAAGATGGTCAACCAGATCTGCATCGCCGGTCTTGTCCAGGGCCTCGCCGAAGGCTTGCACTTCGCCATGAAGGCCGGCCTCGACATCGAGAAGCTCATCGCCACGATTTCCAAAGGCGCGGCGCAGTCGTGGCAAATGGAGAACCGCTACAAGACCATGGTCGCCGGCAAATTCGACTTCGGCTTTGCCGTCGACTGGATGCGCAAGGACCTCAACATCTGCCTCGACGAAGCGCGCAGGAACGGCGCGCATCTGCCGACCTCGGCGCTCATCGACCAGTTCTATTCGCAGGTTCAGGCGATGGGCGGCAAGCGCTGGGATACGTCGAGCCTGATCGCGCTGCTCAACCGGTAGATGGTGCGTTTAGTCGGTTGGCTGAATGTCGGCGTCTTTGGCGAGCTGCACGGTCGCGGCGAGATCGTCTTTGACGAATTTGCTGAAGTCGTCGACGCTCATCAGTCTCGGCTCGACGCCGAGTTTTCCCAGCCTTTCTTTCATCGCTGGATCCTGCAGCGCTTTATCGGTCGCATCGTGCAGCTTGTCGATGATGGGGCGCGGCGTTTTTGCCGGCACCGACAGGCCGACCCAGAAATTGAATTCGGCGGCGGGATAGCCGGCTTCGGCGATGGACGGAACGTCGGGCAGCAGCGGGACGCGCTTGAGCGAACTCACCGCAAGCACGGCAAGCTTGCCGCTGCCAAGCGCCGAGGCTGCCGCCGCCAATGGAATGAAATAATAATCGATGCGTCCGGCCATGACTTCGGTGAGACCATTTTCCTTGAAGGGCACGTGGCGGACGTCGATGCCGGCGGCAAGGCGCAATTTTTCACCCGCCATGTGCGATGACGATCCCACGCCCGCCGACGCGAAGGTCAACGTCCCCGGCTTCGTCTTCGCCGCGGCGACGAGGTCGGCAACGGTCTTGAACCCGCTGTCCTTCGAGGCGACCAGGACGTTCGGCTGCACGCCGAACATGGCCACCGAAGCAAAATCGCGCGCCGGGTCGTAAGGCAGGTTCCGATGCAGCACCATGCCGGTACCCATCGAGGTCGAACTGGTCACGACTGTGTAGCCGTCCGGGTCCGCCTTGGCGACGTCGGCAAAGCCGACAATACCGCCGGCGCCGGGCTTGACCTCGACCACCATCGGCTGGCCGATCGTTTGCGAAACCTGGTCCAGCACGACGCGACCGACGGTGTCCGACGCGCTGCCCGCCGGGAACGGACTGATGACGCGGATCGGCCTTGAGGGGTAATTGTCGGCATGAGCGGCGCGCGTTGCGGCGATAAGCGGTGAACTGGCGACGGCCATGCACAGCGCACGACGTGTGAGCATCGTATCCTCCCGGAAAACTTGTGTTGTCGGAAAGCCTAGCAGACTTCCGCCATCGTTAGGCGGGTACGCGACATTAAGCGGCAGCGCTGGGCCGCGCCGAGACAGCGGCGTGCCAGCGTCGCACATGAGCGAGATCGTCCGGCACGGTGAGCTTGGACACGCGCATGAAATCCACCGCAACCATCGCGGTGATGTCGGCAACGGTGTATGCCGCGCCGGCGACAAATGGCCGACCTTTGAGTTCGCCATCGAGGAATTGCAGGAATTGTCGGACCCGCGGCTTGTTGGCTTCGCCCCACGCCGCCACCTGCGGATCGACCATGATTTTCATCGCCGGATGCAAATGCTGGAACACCATCGCGACCGGAAAGAGCAGGTGGAGTTCCGCCCGGCGCTGCCACATCTCGACCAACGCGATTTCGAGGGCGCCGCGGCCGAACAGCGGCGGCTCGGGGTTGAGTGCTTCGAAATAGCGGCAGATCGCGATCGATTCGGCGATCACGATACCGTCGTCGAGGACCAGCGCCGGCACGCGCTGCATGGGGTTAAGCGCGGTAAACGCGTCCGAACGCTGTTCCAATTTGCCGAGGTCGACCTGCTCGGACGGAATAGCAATGCCTTTCTCGGCCAGGAAAATCCGCACCCGGCGCGGATTTGGCGCACGCCCGCCGTCATAAAGCTTCATCGCGCTTCCCCACTATCTCATTGAATGGGCGAGCTTATCGTTCCTCGCCCCGGCGTGCCAGAGCGCCCGTCCGGGAGCCGCAATCGCGGCAGAGAGTTCCCCGCCCAAAATATAAACGAATTCTTCCCGCGGCCGATCCGGCTCGCCGTTTTAAGCCTCGTCTTAAGGAATTTGGGCCACTTTTACCGCGAATTGTCGCCCCGCGGACAGTGATGCCGAATAACATCAGCGAAGCGCACGAACTTGCCTCGCCCGCCGCCGCTCCGCAGACCAAGCGGCGGCTGGCGTCTCAACACGTGCGCGAGGCGCGCGACCGGTTGACGTCAACGAGCGGCACGCGCCCGGTCTTCGATTACGAATTGCTGCGCCAGTTCGCCCAGAACCGCATCTCGGCATCGCCCGTCATCCTGCTCCTGATCGTCACCATCGGCGTGCTTTCCGGCCTGTGGACCGGCGCGCTGACGTCGGGCGTATGGACCGGCGGCGCCCTGCTGATCCACCTCGTCATCATCCGCAAATGCCGGGCGTTCCTCGAGGAAACGCCGACCACTGCGAATCTGAATTCATGGCGGATGCGGTTCATCATGCTCGATCTGTTCTTCGGCATGGCGTGGACTTTCATCCTCATCAATCCGATCTCGCTCGATGAGCAGGCCTCGACTTTCATGCTGTTCGTGATGCTGCTGGTGGTGGCGATTTCCAGCATGCTGGCATCGAGTTTGCCGGTCGCAGTGTTCGCGCTGACGCTGCCGGTGACGATCTCGATCGCCCTCGATTTTGCCGTCAAGGGTACGCTGCACGATTATATTCTTGCGGTCATGGCGTTGACGGCCGAGGGATATTTCTCGCTGCTCGCTTACCGGCTCTATTCGACGACGCTGGCGACACTGGAAGCGCGGGCCGAAAAGGATGCACTGATCGGCGAACTCGAACAGTCGAAGTCGGTCTCCGACGAAGCCCGCCGCCGCGCCGAAGCTGCCAATATCGCCAAGTCACGCTTCCTCGCGCAGATGAGCCATGAACTGCGCACGCCGCTCAACGCCATCCTCGGCTTCTCGGAAGTCATGAAGGCTGAGATTTTCGGGACGCACAGCGTAGCGGCCTACAAGGATTATTCCGGCGACATTCACAATTCCGGCGTCCATCTTCTCAACCTGATCAACGAAATTCTCGATCTGTCGCGCATCGAGGCCGGGCGTTACGAACTGAACGAGGAAGCGGTTTCGCTCAACCGTGTGGTCGAGGACTGCCACCATCTGCTCAAACTGCGTGCCGGCAATCGCGGCATCACCATCCATGAGATGTTCGAGCCGGACCTGCCGCGGCTCTGGGGCGATGAGCGCGCGGTGCGGCAGATCTGCCTCAACCTTTTGTCCAACGCCATCAAGTTCACGCCGCAGGGCGGTGAAATCTGGCTCAAGGTGGGCTGGACCGCTTCCGGCGGCCAGTACATGAGCGTCAAGGACACCGGCCCCGGCATCCCCGAAGAGGAAATCCCGATCGTGCTCGCTTCGTTCGGCCAGGGCTCGAATTCGATCAAATCCGCCGAACAGGGCGCCGGTCTCGGCCTGCCGATTGCCAAGAACCTCATCGATCTGCATGGCGGCACGTTCACGCTCAAATCGAAGCTGCGCATCGGCACCGAAGTTGTCGTCACATTCCCGCCGGAACGCGTGATGTCGGCGCTGGGGCCGATCACCGACGCCGCCCCGCCAATCCAGCCACTGGCGGAAGCGCCGGCCCCGATCGAGGACGGCACCAGCCGCGCCAGGAAGGCGCTGTTCGGCGCCACGGGCTAGCTCCTTGTTTTAGCCGGCTTGCCGGCTATGGTGCCGCGAATCCCGCCGAGCCCGAGTATGGCCAGCATCGCGACCTCCATCGAAAGTCCCTGCAACCGCATCTGCGTCGTGCACCCGGCACTCGAGCTTTGCGTCGGTTGCGGCCGCTCACTCGACGAGATCGCGCACTGGATCGATTTCGACGGCGTCGAGCGCGCCCGGATCATGGCGCAACTGCCGTCCCGGCTTGCAGCGATGTCCGGCGCCAACAGCACTGCACAGACGTAGAGGACAGTCGCGGTGCAATCACGCCTGTTGAAGCTCCTTCTGTTCGCCGTTGCGATTGCGATCCTTATTATCTTCGCCCGCAACAATGCCGGAACGGTCGGCCCGCTCTCGACCGGCGATTTCGGCTCGCTTGCCTACAAGATCGTGCTGGTGGTGTTCCTCGGCGGCGCCGTGCTGACCATGTTCCGCGGCCACTTCAGCCAGGCGCTCACCGCCGCCCTGCTGTGGGCCGTGGTCGGCCTCGCGCTGATCGTCGCCTATTCGTACCGGTTCGAATTGCATGCCGTGGCCAACCGGGTCCTGGTCGTGATGTTGCCCGGACACGCGGTCTCACAAGGCCGCATGGTCGAAATCGGACGCGCCAATGACGGCGATTTCGGCGTGACGGCGCAGATTAACGGGGCGAGAGTCGGGATGGTACTGGATACCGGCGCCAGTTCGGTGGTGCTGACCCGTGATGATGCCAAGGCGGCCGGGCTGCCGCTCGAAGTGCTCAAATACACCGTCAATATCGACACCGCCAATGGCCGCGCGCGCGCCGCGCCGGTGACGCTCGACCGCATCGCCATCGGCGGCCTCGAAGAGCGATCGGTGGAAGCGCTGGTGGCGCAACCGGGCCAGCTCAAGACCAGCCTCCTCGGCATGAGCTTCCTCAACCGGCTGCAAAGCTGGGAGGTCTCAGGCGACCGGCTGGTTCTGAAAGGCTATCCCTGAAAAACGCTGATCAGGAATCGCGCGGATACCAGCAGCAGAAAGCCGCTCAATGCCAATTCGAGCTTCCGTCGCGACAGCCGGTGGGCCAGCCGCGCGCCGTAGGGCGCGGTGAGACTGGAAACCGGCGCCATCACCACCACGCCGATGAGCGAAACGAAACCGAGCGACAGCGGCGGCAGCAGCGCGCTGTCGTGCAGGCCAGCCAGGATATAGCCAATCGTCCCGACAATGGTGATCGGGACGCCGAGCCCTGCGGACGTCGCGACCGCCTGATGGATGGTCTTGCCGTAAAGCGTCAAGACGATATTGGACAACGAGCCACCGCTCACGCCCATCAGCGAGCCGGCAAGCCCGATACCGAACCCGTAGAGCGTCATCGGCACCGTGCCGGGCAGATCAGTGCCGAGGTTCCAGCGATCGCCGGCTAACAGGAATTTCGCCGCGATGAACAGCGCGATCGCGACGAAGGCGAGCTTGAAAACTGCCGGCGGCGCGAAGGCTGCGATGGTCGCGCCGCAACCGACTCCAATCACAGCGGGGAGCGCCCACAACCGGATCGCGCGCGGTACGACGAGGCCTTTCGCCCTGTGCGTAAGATAGGAACGGATCGTCGTCGGCAGGATGATGGCAAGCGACGTGCCGACGCAAAGCTGCATGTGCACCGCTTCCGGCACACCAAGGATCCGAAACACTTCGTACAGCACCGGCACAATGATGGCACCGCCGCCGATACCGAACAGGCCGGCCAGCAGTCCGGTGACAACACCGCCCACGACAACGGCCAGCGCCAGCCAAAGAATCTCGTGGAAACTGACGCCAGCAAACATTTGAAAGCCCGGCTTGATAGCGAACGGCGCGTCAGGCAGCGATGTGCGCCAACTCGCGGTCGCTGTCGAGGATCAGAGCGACGGCCGCGGCAAGGATATTCGCGTCGGCTTGCGGCGTGGTCGCGGCCTCGGCAAGCCGGCGGCGATAGGCGCGTGCGCCCGGCACGGCGCGGAACAACCCGTAGAGATGCCGGGTGATCGCGTGCAGTCGGATGCCATGGGCCAGTTCGCGCTGGATATAGGGGATAAGGGCCGCCGCGGCGGCTTTTGGCGATGCAACCGGTGCCGGCTCACCGAACATCAATGGATCGACGGCGATGAGCCGCCACGGCTCCTGATAGGCGGCCCGGCCCATCATCACACCGTCGACGCGCGGCAAATGTGCAAGCGCATCCTCGACACCGGCGACGCCGCCATTAAGCACCACCGTGAGATTCGGGTGCTCCGCCTTGATCCGGTAGACGCGATCGTAATCGAGCAGCGGCACTTCGCGGTTTTCTTTAGGCGACAGGCCTTTTAGCCACGCCTTGCGCGCGTGCACGATCAGGGCGTCGGTGCGCGCCTGTTCGACGCTGCGCGCAAAAGCCTCCAGCGCCTGTTCGGGATCCTGCTCATCGATACCGATCCGGCATTTCACCGTGACCGGAATTGAAACTGAGGCCTTCATCGCGGCGACGCAATCGCCGACCAGCGCCGGCTCCGCCATCAGGCAAGCGCCGAAGCGGCCGTCCTGCACGCGGTCAGACGGACAACCGGCGTTAAGATTGATCTCGTCGAAGCCAATGTCGGCACCGATGCGGGCGCAGGCCGCCAGTGTGCGCGGGTCGGAGCCGCCGAGCTGAAGCGCAATCGGATGCTCGGCAGGATCGAAGCGGAGGAGCCGCGACCGGTCGCCGTGCAGCACCGCGCCTGTAGTCAGCATCTCGGTATAGAGCAGCGCCCGGCGCGTCAGCAGGCGATGGAAGAACCGGCAATGGCGGTCCGTCCATTCCATCATAGGAGCAACGCTGAAGCGGCGATCGACAATCCGCACGCAATTTTCTCGCAGTGTCGGCATTTCAACCATTGTATCGAAGCAGCGCCCACTTAGCATAAGTGGCCGAGGCTCTCCAGGCGGATCCAAAATGCCGGAAATTTCTTACGAGACCTGACGGTCCTGGTTCTGCCAATATGGCGCGCGCAAGGCTTTTTTGTCGATCTTGCCGTTGAACAGCCGCGGCAGGCTTTCGACAAAATCGATGCTGCGCGGTTTCTTGTAGCTGGCAATCAACGTTCGTGTGTGTTCGATCAAGGCGTCCGCCGTCGTGGCGCTGCCGGCCCGTAATTGAACGCAGGCCTTGACCGACTCGCCCCAGACCTTGTCGGGAACGGCGATGACGGCGACTTCGGCGACATCGGGATGGGCCCGCAGCACCTCCTCGACCTCCCACGAGTAGATGTTCTCGCCGCCGGAAATGATCATATCCTTCTTGCGGTCGACCACGAAAACGAACCCAGCCTCATCGACGAAGCCGAGGTCTTGCGTGTGCAGCCAGCCGTCGCGAAGAATTTCCGCGGTCAGCGTGCTCTTGTTCCAATAACCGCTCATTGCGGTCGGTGACCGGAAGAGGATTTCGCCAATCTCTCCGGTTTCGCACGTGCTGCCGTCGTCACGCACGATCCTGACCTCATTGCCGAGCGCCGGCTGTCCTGCCGACGCGAGGCGGCGGCGTTCGGTTTCGGAAGCGTCGATCTGATGATGGTGCGCCTTGAGGATCGTGCAGACCAGACACTCGGTCATGCCGTAGACCTGAACAAAGATCGGCCCCATTTTGTCTATGGCGCGGCGCAGCGCCGGAACAGGCATCGGCGCCGAGGCGTAGTGCACGCAGCGGAGCGTACTGACGTCGTACGGCTTGGTGTCGAGAACATCCAGCAAGCGCTGCACCATCAGCGGCGCAAAATGCCCCGCGGTCACCTTTTCCCTTTCGATGGTCGCAAGGATGTCGTCGGGCTCGAACGCGGTTTTGAGAACGACAGTCGCGCCCATCAGGCTGAAGTTCATTTGCTCGATTTTGCCGCCAAGATGAAACAGCGGCATGACGATCAGCGCCTTGTCGGTCGGCAGAATGCCGGATTCGCACGATAGCATCCGGGTTGCTTCGGTCATTGCCGCGTGACTGATCATCACGCCTTTCGAACCGCCGGTGGTACCGCTGGTATACATGATATAGGCGATGTCGCTGGGATCGGGCTGCACCGCCGGCATTTCGCTGCTGCCGGCAGCGAGCAAACTCTCATAGCCGGATTCAGCTTCGCCGGAGCCGAACCCGATGCGCAGGCGAATACCCAATACCTGCGCGGCAATGGCATTCGCCTCGGCGGCAAACTCCTCCGAATAGATCAGCGCGGTCGGCTGACAGTCTTGGCAGATGGCCGCGAGTTCAGCCTGCGCAAGCCTGCTGTTGAGATTGATGGTGACAAAACCCGCAAGTTCGGCGGCGCCGAAGCATTCGACGTATTCGCTGCAATTGCGGGCGAGAACGGCGACGCGATCTTGTTTCCGCAGCCCTTTCGCCAGCAGCGCATTGGCGAGCCGCGCCATGCGCGACGCTTGTTCGGCAAAGGTGAAGCGCCGTTCCTCAAATATCAGCGCCGTCTGCGCACCGTACAGCGCCCGCCCGCGCTTGATCAGATCACCGCAAGTCAAAGACATTGAAAAAGTTGCTCCCGCCGCTGCTCGAGGAAGCGCGGCGCAAAGGCGTAAAGCGCGCGTCTGCGACCAGCGCAACATCTGTTATTGCATAGCTGAGTGCTTTCCGCGACGTTGGCTGACGGTTAGAATATCGAGCAAAAGCCCTGCACAGGGTAAGCCGATCGGGAGGAGCGCGTTATGAAACGTCGGGTTGTCATCGGCACTTTGGCCATGATGTTGCTGGCGCCGGTTGTTTCGCAGGCGCAACAGGCGGCCTATCCAAACCGTCAAGTCCGCGTCGTCGTTCCCTATCCTCCAGGCGGACCGACCGATCTGATCGCGCGGCTGATCTCGCAAAAACTCGGCGAGCGCCTCGGACAATCGTTCTTCGTGGAAAACATTTCCGGCGCAAGCGGCGCCGTCGGTGCCGGCCAGGTCGCGCACTCGGCCGCGGACGGCTACACGCTCCTGGTCACCACCAATGACTTCGCCGTCGCGTCGGTAACGAACAGCAACCTGCCCTACGATCCGATCAAGGATTTTTCGCCGATCACCATTATTTCGACGTCGCCCCAGGTTGTCGCCGTCAACCCGGCAGTGCCGGCAAAAAACATCAAGGAGTTGACCGCTCTGATCCAGGCCGCGCCGGAGAAGTACAACTACGCGGCGATGGGCATCGGCTTCGGACAGCTCACTGCGGAGCGCCTGTTCAACCTGAGCCTCAAACTGAACGGCCTGGTCCGCGTTCCGTTCAACGGTGCGGCGCCCGCGGTCAACGCGACTCTTGCCGGCGATACGCAAATCATTTTCATCGGTCTGCCGCCGGTCGCACCCTATTTGAGCGCGGAGAAATTGCGTGCGATCGCGGTAACGAGTCCTGAACGCACGCCGTCCTATCCGGATATTCCCACGCTCAGGGAATCCGGCGTTCCGGATCAGGAAGCGGACCTGATCAATGGCATGCTGGCCCCTGCCGGCACACCGCCGGAGATTACCTCGCTTCTGCAAAAGCAGATCGCCGACATCGTACGTCTGCCCGATGTCAAAGCCACCTTCGACAAGCTGAGCTTCCAGGCCGCGGCCACCACGCCGGAAGCATTCGCAGGCCAGATCAGAGAAGATATCGCTGTCTGGGGAAAAGTGATGAAGGACGCCCACATCCCGGTCAATTGAGCGCGCAAGGCGCGTTTTAAGTCCGGGCCTGAACTGATCGGCGCCATCTGCGCCCCGTTTTATCTGCATTGACGCCCCCAACGGCCAGCATTAACCCGTGCCGGAAAGGGCTCCCCATGAACGACAAGGAAAAGGTCGCGCTCGGCTCGATCGCCGCGTCGGCTGGGCTGACGGCGGCCAAAGCCGCCATCGGCTTGCTTACGGGTTCGCTCGCTATCCTCTCGGAGGCCGGTCATTCTCTGATCGACTTTTCCGCGACGGTGCTGACCTATTTCGCCGTCAGGCTCTCCGGCAAACCGGCCGACCGGGAGCATCACTACGGCCACGGCAAGGTCGAGAGCGTCACGGCGCTCGCCGAAACGGCGCTTCTCTTCGTGCTCACCGCCGTCGTGATCTGGGAGGCGGCGCAACGGCTCATTGGCGCACAGGTCCATGCCGTCGAAGCGAGTGCCGCAGCGTTCGCTATCATTGCCGGCTCAATCGCGGTCGACTTCTTTCGCGCGCGCACATTGCGGCGCGTCGCCAAGGAGACATCGAGCGAAGCGCTCGAAGCTGACGCACTGCATTTTGGCTCCGACATGTGGTCGTCGGTAGCGGTATTGGGCGGCCTCGGCGGGGTCGCACTCGGCTATCCGTGGGCCGATGCTACGGCGGCACTCGTCGTAGCGGCATTTATCGCTGTCGCTGCCTTTCGGCTGGGCCGCCGTACCATCGGCACGCTCACAGATACCGCGCCGGAAGGCGTCAGCGAACGCGTTATCGCCATCGCGCGCCAGGTGCCCGGCGTTGTCGCCGTCGAGCGGGTACGGGCGAGACCTGCGGGCGCGGTGCTGTTTGTGGAGCTCGGCGTCGCAGTGAGCCGCACGCTCCCACTCGACCGCGTCTCGGCCATAAAAGACCGGCTGACGCGCGAAGTTCGCGCCGACATGCCGAACGCGGAAGTCACCATCACCACCGAACCGCGCGCGCTCGACGACGAGACGGTGCGCGAGCGCGTGATGGTGATCGCGCGCGATCTTGGCCTCGCCATTCATCACGTCGCCGTCCAGTCGATCTCGGGCCAGCTTTCGGTGTCGGCCGATCTCGAGGTCGACGGGGCCATGGCGCTTGCCACCGCGCACGATGTGGCTAGCCGGCTGGAAGAAGCGGTGCGCGACGAGCTTGGCCCCGGCGTCGAAGTCGAGACCCATATCGAGCCCCTCCCCGTCGATGTGCTGGCCGGTCACGATGCCGTGCCCGGCCGCATTGCCGAGGTGCGCGAGGGTCTCGCGGCGCTAGCGGCCGGCGTTCCGGCACTCGGGGAAATTCACGATGTGCGTGTGCGCGAGACCGCCGATGGCGAGATTGTTAACTTCCACTGCCGTGTTGATCCAGGGCTCTCAGTCAGCGCCGTGCATGACGCGGTGGATACTCTCGAGCGCGGGTTGCGCCGGAAGTTTCCCGATATCCAGCGCGTCATCGGCCACGCCGAGCCGCGTAGCCGGGATTGAGCGGAGCGAAATCCGGGGCGAAAGGTTCCAGCGTTACTGTCGTAGCCCGATTGCGCGACGCCCAATCCGGACTACAAAGGTATCATGCGCACCGAAGAACACCGCCCTATCCGCCTCCAGGATTACCGACCGCCCGACTGGCTGATCGAAACCGTCCATCTCGACGTATCGCTCGATCCATTCGCGACCACGGTTCGGTCCCGCCTCAAGCTCAAGCCCAACAGCAGCGGCACGCCGGCGCCTCTGGTGCTCGACGGTGAGGACTTGAAGCTTCGTTCGCTCAAGCTGGATAGCAAGCCGCTCCCGGCGGAAAGCTTTGTCGCGACCCCCGACAAGCTCACCATCCCGCAGCCGCCGAATGCGCCCTTCGAGCTTGAAATCGAAACGATCGTCGATCCCACCAACAATACCCAGCTCATGGGGCTTTACCGCGCCGGCGCGACCTATTGCACTCAATGCGAGGCGGAAGGCTTTCGCCGCATCACCTATTTTCTCGACCGGCCCGACGTGATGGCTGTCTACACCACGCGCATCGAGGCCGACAAAGGCGAGGCGCCGGTGCTGTTGTCGAACGGCAATCTCAACGCGCAAGGTGACATACCGGGTACATCACGGCATTTCGCGGTGTGGCATGATCCGTTCCCGAAGCCGTCCTATCTGTTTGCGCTGGTCGGCGGCCGACTTGCCCGCGTGAGCGATAGCTTCACGACGATGTCCGGGCGCAACGTCGCGCTGCACATCTATGTCGAACCCGGCAAGGAGGACCGCTGCGCCTACGCCATGGACAGCCTCAAGCGCGCGATGCGCTGGGACGAGGAGGCGTTCGGCCGCGAATACGATCTCGATATTTTCATGATCGTCGCCGTCTCGGCGTTCAACATGGGCGCGATGGAGAACAAGGGCCTCAACGTCTTCAACGACAAATACGTGCTGGCTTCGTCGGCGAGCGCAACCGACACCGACTACGCCCAGATCGAAGCGGTGATCGCCCACGAATATTTCCACAACTGGACCGGCGACCGCATTACCTGCCGCGACTGGTTTCAGCTTTGCCTGAAGGAAGGCCTGACAGTCTTCCGCGATCAGGAATTTTCCGCCGACCAGCGCTCGCGCGCGGTCGAGCGCATCAGTGATGTGCGCGGCCTGCGCGCGCACCAGTTCGTCGAGGACGTGGGCCCCCTCGCCCATCCGGTGCGACCTGAAATCTACCGCGAAATCAACAACTTCTATACCAGCACCGTGTACGACAAAGGTGCCGAAGTGGTGCGCATGATCAAGACGCTGCTCGGGCCTGCCCTGTTCCGCAAGGGAATGGATCTCTACTTCACGCGACACGACGGCGAGGCGGCCACCGTCGAGCAGTTCGTGCAGTGTTTCGCCGATGTGAGCGGCCGCGACATGACGCAATTCATGCGCTGGTATTCGCAAGCCGGCACGCCGGAGGTCAAAGTCGCGCCGCACTACGACGCGCGCGGCAAGACCTATCGGCTCGACCTCACGCAAGCGACGCCGCCGACACCGAACCAGCCGAGCAAGCAACCGATGGTGATCCCGCTCGCCTTCGGCCTCGTCGGCAAGGATGGCACCGATCTTGCGCTGACGCTCGACAACCGCCGGCTCAATCGCGGCGTGCTGGAATTGACGCAGCCGAGTCAGTCCTTCGTTTTTACCGGTGTGAATGAGCGGCCGATCCCTTCGCTCAACCGCGGCTTTTCTGCGCCGATCAAATTGTCGCTGCCTATCGAAGCCAACGATCTGCGTTTCCTCGCTGCTCATGACTCCGACCCATTCAACCGTTGGCAGGCGGTACAGTCATTGGCGATGTCGCAGCTCACCGCCAATGTCGCGGCGTTGCGCAAAGGCGCCCCGGCGCGCGACGACGAGGGCCTGATGGCGGCGCTCGGCGCCATCGTCGCAGACGACAGGCACGAGGCAGCCTTCATCGCGCTGACGTTGGCGCCGCCGAGCGAAGCCGACATTGCGCGCGAGATCGGCCACGATATCGATCCTGACGCGGTTTACGCCGCGCGGCGTGCATTGCGCGTCGCTATCGGCGAAAAGCACGGCGCGGCGCTGGCGGGCTGCTATGAAAGAATGATCATCGCCGGCCCCTATAGCCCGGACGCGCGGAGCGCCGGCAGCCGGGCGCTCAAGAATGTGTGCCTCGATCTGATGGCGGTGACCGGAGCCGGTGACGCGCTGGCGCGGACGCGCACGCAATATGCCGGTGCCGACAATATGACGGACCGCATGGCGGCCCTTGAATCCCTAGCGATGCACGACCGCGCCGGCCGCACCGCGGCGCTCGACGATTTCTACAGGCGCTATGCGGACGATCCGCTCATCATCGACAAGTGGCTGGCATTGCAGGCGGCAATTCCCGAGGCCGAGACGCTGGACGGCGTGCGCGCGCTGACCGCGCACCCCGCCTTCTCAATGGCCAATCCCAATCGCGTGCGCTCGCTGATCGGCGCGTTCGCGCAGGCCAACCACACCCAGTTCAACCGCATCGACGGCGCTGGCTACGACTTCGTCGCCGACATCGTTCTGCAGCTCGATCCAAAAAACCCGCAAGTCGCGGCCCGTATCATGGGGGCATTCCGCTCCTGGCGCGCTCTGGAAGTACACCGGCGCAATCTCGCGCAAGCGACCTTGCGCCGCGTCGCCGACGCACCCTCGCTGTCGCGCGACGTCCATGACATCGTGGCGCGAACGCTCGCCGACAGCTGACGCTGCCGACCAACGCTGCACGACGCACGCAAGCGATTCTACGAAAAGAGTTTTTCCGTCGCACTCCCTTCCTTGCGCCGCGGCAACCGCCAAACAAAGCTTTGGATCGTTAATAAAAAATATTGACTCCCGACTCCGTGGACTCTCGACAAATCGATTCGCATCGATTCTTATAGGGTTGATTCGGAAGAGAAGCGGCAACGTCCTTCCGGAGGCGGGTCTAGGGGATCGTCCGAAACGGAGGCAGGCATGGCGCGCGCCGAAACGGCGAGTGCGTCTTTACGGTCCGATTCGATCAAAGGGTTGGCACAGTCGATCGCCAACCCGGCGTATCGGCGCTTGCTCACGGCCGAGCCGGTGCTGCGCCGCGCCGTGCCCGTTCTCATTGTCGCCTTCATGCTGACGATCTGCATCGGCGCCGCCGTGCAGGTGCTCGAACACCGCCGCCAGGTCATCCTCGATTCAGTACGCACCGGCGAGGCGCTCGCCGATCATCTGGCCGCAGCGCTAGAGCGTACATCGCGCGATGGCAAGCCGGCGCTGCCGCGCACCTCCGAAGCGCTGGCGCGTGCGCTGCCGGCCTGGGCTGCCGGTGCGCGCCGCAGTGTGCTGATTGCCGACGCCGATGGCGCGATCATCGCCAGCGCGCCGAGCGAGCCCTCGCTTCAGGGGCGGCATATTCTCGACGTGCTCGGACCGTCGCAGCCGTTGCCGACTTCGGCGTCCGGCGCGACCGACACGATTGAAAACGTGATGCCGGACGGTGACGACGCCTTTGCCACCGTGCGGGCGTTGCGCAATCCGATCGGCTTCCTCGCCGTCGTCCAGCCGCGCAGCGAAGCGTTGGCCGGCTGGCGTTCGACCACCGCGCTGACCGTCACGCTGTCGGCCACCACCGGCTTCGTCGTACTCATCCTCGGATTTGCCTTTCACTGGCAGGCGACGCGGGCGCGGGAGGCCGACCTGATCCACGATACCGTGCGCTGCCGCATCGACACCGCGCTCAATCGCGGCCGCTGCGGGTTGTGGGATTGGGATCTCGCGCGCGGCCGCGTGTTCTGGTCGCATTCCATGTTCGACATACTGGGCCTGGCGCCGAAGGACGATCTCCTCAGCTTCGGCGAGGTCAATGCGCTGGTGCACCGCAACGATATCAATCTCTACGAACTCGCCACCCAGGTTGCCGACGCCAAGGTGCAGTCGATCGATCACGCATTCCGCATGCGCCACGCCGATGGCCGCTGGATATGGCTGCGCGCGCGCTGCGAACTGGCGCGGCAGGACGGCGACGGCGGCTTGCATCTGATCGGCATCGCCGTCGACATCACCGAGCAGAAGACTCTGGTCGAGCGCACCGTGGCGGCAGACGTCCGGCTGCGCGACGCCATCGAAACTATTCCCGAAGCCTTTGTGCTGTGGGACGCCGACAATCGCCTGGTGCTGTGCAATTCGAAGTTTCAGGAATTGAACCACCTTCCCGACCGGGCGGTCCAGCCGGGCACGGAATACGAGAGCGTGGTCGCCGCCGGTAAAAAGCCGATCCTGCGCACCACCGTCGCCAACGACGGCGCCCAGCGCCCGGGCGCACGCACCTTCGAAGCCGAACTCGACGACGGACGCTGGATGCACATCAGCGAGCGGCGCACCAAGGATGGCGGCTACGTCTCGGTCGGAACCGACATCACGAAAATAAAATTGCATGAGCAAAAGCTGGTCGAGGGCGAGAAGCGGCAGAAGGCGACCATCGATGACCTGCGCAAATCCGAGGAAGCGCTGAAATTGCACACCGAGCAGCTTGCCGATCTCGCCGAAAAGTACGCCGAGGAAAAGACCCGCGCCGAGGAGGCCAATGCGGCGAAATCGAAATTCCTCGCCAATATGAGCCACGAACTGCGCACCCCGCTTAACGCCATCATCGGTTTCTCCGAAATCATGGAAGCGGCCATGTTCGGCCCGCTCGGCGCCGAGAAGTACAACGAATATTCCCGCGACATCCGCGAGAGCGGACAGTATCTGCTCGAAGTCATCAACGACATTCTCGACATGTCGAAGATCGAAGCCGGCGGCATCCGCTTGACGCCCGAGGAGGTCGATCTCGAACCGGTCCTGGCCGACAGCCTGCGCGTGGTGTCGCAGCGCGCCACCGAAAAACACCTCGAGCTGACGTCGCAGATCGACGATGCGATCCATTTGCGGGCCGACCGGCGTGCGCTCAAGCAGATTGCGCTCAATCTGTTGTCCAATGCCGTGAAGTTCACGCCCGACGGCGGCGCCGTGAGGGTACGCGGCCACGCACGCGGCGGCATGATCACCATCGCCATCGAAGACAATGGCATCGGCATACCCAAAGACGCGCTGCACAAGCTTGGCCGCCCCTTCGAGCAGGTCGAGAGTCAGTTGACCAAGAAGCACCAGGGCTCAGGCCTCGGCCTGGCAATCGCCAAATCACTCACGGAGATGCATGGCGGCAGTATGCGTATCCGCTCGACGCTCGGCAAAGGCACTCTAGTTGTGGTCCGCCTGCCGACGGAGACTAGACCGGAGATGCGCGAAGAGCGCATTGTGGCATCCCCTGCCCTTGCGGACGGCTACGCAACACTGGTTTAGTATTGCCCCGAGTGCCGACAGGGAAATTTCATGCCGCAAAATATCACCACCGGATTTCGCGAGCTTGTCAACGAAGCCGAACGCGAGATCGAGATTCTCACGGCCGAAGAGGCTATCGCTCTTCACGGCCGCGACGACACGGTCTTTGTCGATCTTCGCGACATTCGCGAACTCGAGCGTGAAGGGCGCATGCCCGGCGCCTTTCACTGTCCGCGAGGCATGCTTGAGTTCTGGATCGATCCAGAGAGCCCGTACCACAAGCCGGTTTTTGCCGAAGACAAGCGTTTCGTGTTTTTCTGCGCGGGCGGCTGGCGGTCGGCGCTGGCCGGGCAAACGGCGCACCGAATGGGTCTGCGTCCCGTAGCCCATATCCAGGGTGGCTTCGGCGCGTGGCGGAAGGCAAACGGCCCGACCGAAGCGCATCAAGCGAAGCCAAAAGCCGGCTAAGGCGCTTTCCCCAAAATCCGCACAAAGCATGTACGCACTTGGCGTTGTGTCTCCTCGACATGAGCTCGCAGCGCCGCGAAATCCGGCAAGTCGGCGGCGCGGGCCAACAGCGCAAGAACGCCGGCGCTTGCGGTTTTAGGATCGAAAGCGCCGGGCAGGCAAAGCCGGAGAATCTGGGTGAGATCGTGAAACAGGCGCACCGCCGGCCGCAGCACTTCGGCATCTGCGGGAGCGAGGATATTGAGGCGCGCGGCCTTTTCCAGCACTCGCGCCGTCATGGTGTCGAGAATTTCCGGCGCCGTCCCGGCGTGCATGAGCTGTAGATATTGCGCGATGAACTCAACATCGACGAGCCCGCCGGCGGCGTATTTAAGGTCCCAAGGGTTGGCGTCACCCTTTTCCTTGGCGATCGCCGCGCGCATCTCGACGACATCGTCGGCGATGGCGCGCGTATCGCGCTTGCGGCATAGCGCGTTGCGGATTACCGCTTCGATCTTCGCGGTGAAGGCCGAAGATCCCGAAACTACCCGCGCGCGGGTAAGCGCCATGTGCTCCCAGGTCCAGGCTTCGCGCTCCTGATAGCTCTCGAAGCCGCCGATCTGTGTCGCCAGCGGACCGGAGCGGCCCGACGGACGCAATCGCATGTCGACCTGGTACAGCGCGCCGTAATTGGTCTGCACGGTGAGCGCGCTGATCAGACGCTGCGTCAGCCGCGCGAAATATTGTCCGCCGTAGAGCGGTTGCTTGCCGTCGGAGTTCGGATGCTTGGCGTCGAAGTCGTAGATCACGATCAGGTCGAGATCGGAATTTGCCGTCATTTCTCTCGCGCCAAGCCGGCCGAGTGCCAGGATCGCGGTCTCCTGACCGCGAATCCGTCCGTGCCCCGCGGCAAAATCCTCTTCCACCTGGCGATGTACGGCGTGGATCAGCACGTCAGCGAGCCGCGCGAAAACCTCGCCCGCCGCCTCGGCCGAGACCGAGCCCGAAAGAATGCGCGCCCCGACCAGGAACATATGGTCCTGACCGAACAGCCGGATCGCATCGAGCACATCCTCGTAGCCGCGCGCGTCGCCGAGGGCGCGGGCAAGATCGGCCTCGAGCTTGGCCTCATCGGGAAGCGAGCCGAAAAAGCTTGGATCGATCAGCGGATCGATCAGGTGCGGGTTTTGCGCAAGGATGTCGGCAAGCCGCGGCGCGACGCCAAGCACCAGGGCGACGAAGCGGATCAACTCCGGATTCTGCCGCAGCAGCGACAGGAACCGCCCGCCGGCACGCAATCCGGCGAGAAATTTGTCGAAAGCGGCAAAAGCCGCATCCGGATGCTCGGCGCGGGAAAATTGGTCGATGATGAGGGGCACGAGCTCCAGCAGGAAGTCGCGCGCCTGCTCGCCGCGCAAGGCCCGATATTGCCCCGTGCGCCAGCGGCCTACGGCCGCCGCAACCTCCTGCGGCTGCCGGAAACCCATCTGAGCCAAACGATCGAGCGTCTCGCGCTCCTTCTCCGGCGCGTCGAACGCCAAGTGCTGCTGCCGCGCCAACAGAGCCGGGGCGCTTTCGAACAGCTTCACGTAGTGCTGCTCGACCCTGTGCAGATGCGCCAGAAGTTGTTCGGCGAAATCGTCGCGGTCCTTGCAGCCGAGAAATCTTGCGAAGCGGTCCAGCGCCTGCGGATCGGCCGGCAGCGTATGAGTCTGCTCGTCGGCCATCATCTGCAACCGATGCTCGACGCGGCGCAAGAAATAATAGGCGGCGGTCAGCGCATCGCGCGCGGCGGCGTCTATCCAGCCGCCCGCAGCGAGCGCGGCAAGCGTTTCGACCGTCTCGCGGCCGCGCAGCTCGGGATGACGGCCGCCGGCGATAAGCTGTTGGGTCTGCGCGAAAAACTCGATCTCGCGGATGCCGCCGCGGCCAAGTTTGATGTTATGGCCCTCGACCCCGATTTCACCGTGGCCGCGATAGGCGTGAATCTGCTGCTTCATCGCGTGGACGTCGGCGATGGTCGCGTAATCGAGATATTTGCGCCAGATGAACGGCGACAGATCGCGAAGCAACTTTTCTCCGGCCGCGAGGTCGCCAGCGCACGCACGCGCCTTGATCAGGGCGGCGCGCTCCCAGTTCTGGCCGCGGCTCTCGTAATAGTCGCGCGCTGCTTCGGTCGAGATCGCGATCTGGGTCGAGGACGGATCCGGGCGCAACCGCAAATCGACACGGAATACGTAGCCGTCCGGTGTGCGCTCCTGCAGCAACTTGACGAGATCGCGGGTCAGACGGACGTAAAATTCTTGCGTCTCGACATGATCGGTGAGCTTCACAGCGGCGGTGTCGAAGAACACCATGAGATCGATATCGCTGGAATAGTTGAGCTCATGGCCGCCCATCTTGCCCATCGCCAGCACGATATAGCCTGAGCCTTGCTCCGGCTTGCTTTTGTCAGCGGGTTTGAACCGGCCGCGCCGCGCGGCGTCGCGCAGAAGATAATGGACTGCCGCGTGCAGCGCCGTTTCCGCCAAGTCTGTCAGCGCGCGGGTAACGCGCGGCACTGGCCACACGCCTCCGATATCGGCGAGCGCAATGAGCAGCGCCGCGTCGGCTTTCATACGCCGCAAGTCGCGCATCACGGCTTCGGGGGTGCGGGCTGCGGCCGCGGCGCGCTGCGCCGTCGCCAGCAGCGACGCAAGCTCGCCGTCCGGATCGCATGTCAGCAAGCGCACGAAGCGCGCCGGATCGGCGCGGACAAGGTCCCACAAATAGGGTGCGGTATCGGCAGTGCCGTCAAGCAGACGGGACAGCGCCGGATTTTTGCCGCGAAGCAACGCGAGAGACTTTCCGGCGGCGCTTGTCTTGATGCTCGCGAGCCAGCCCGTGACGGCTGCGCGCGCCGTTGGCGAGGGCACCGGAAGCGCGCCATCAAGGCGCGCAATCAGTGCCGATTCGTCGCGCCGCTTTGCCGACCGCTTCCCGACCGCGGACCGGCTCATCCCGCACCCGCCGGACCGGCACGCGGCAGTGCAATCGTGCTGCGCAGGCCGGGATGATTGTCTTCGAGCTTCAATTCGCCGCCATGCAGCCGCGCCACGGCGGCGGCGAGGCTCAAACCCAGGCCCGAGCCCGGCTTCGAACGGCTTTGCTCCAGCCGCACGAAGCGCTCCACGACACGGCCGCGGTCGGCTTCCGGTATTCCGGGCCCGCGGTCGGCGACGCTGAGCATGATGCGCTCGCCGTCGTTGCCGGCACGCACGACGATCTCGGCGGGCTCGCCATTGGCCTTGTCGTTCGGCTCGGCATATTTGATGGCGTTGTCGACGAGGTTCGCGAGCGCCTGTCCGACCAGCTCACGATTGCCGTGGATCGGAGCAGCGTCAGGCGCGTCGACTGTGAGCGACAGGCCCTTCTCGTCGGCCAGTGGTTCGTACAGTTCGGTGACGTCACGGGCGATCTCGGCGGCATCGAATTCGGTCATGTTGTCGCGCGCCTGGCCGGATTCGGCGCGCGCGATCATCAACAGCGCATTGAAGGTGCGGATCAGTTCATCGGACTCCGCGATGGTGGCTTCGAGCACGCCACGGTAATCGCCGACCGTCGTGGCGCCGCGCAGCGCCTCCTCGCAGCGATTGCGCAACCGCGTCAGAGGCGTCTTCAAATCGTGGGCGATGTTGTCGGAGACTTCCTTCAAACCGCGCATCAGCGCTTCGATCCGCTCGAGCATCGCGTTGAGGTGATCGGCAAGCCGGTCGAGCTCGTCGCCGGTGCCGGCAATCGGCAGGCGGCCCGCAAGATCGCCCGCCATGATCACCTGCGCCTTCTCGGTCATGGCATCGATGCGGTTGAGCACGCGGCGGCTGACGAAGAAACCGCCGCCGAGTCCAAGTACGATCACCAGCGCCAGTGACCATTGCCCAGCATTGGCAATGATGCCGAACAACCGCTCGCGCTCTTCGAGATCGCGACCGACGAGGAGACGGAAACCGCCGGGAAGCTGTACCACTTGCACCAGTGCGCGATGCTCGCTGCCTTCCGGCGCTTCGAGCCGGCGGTAGTTGGTTTCGAGCCAGCCCGGGTGGTCGAGCACGCCCGGTTCGAGCGAGCCGACATTGCCGGCGAGGCCCTCCCCGGTCGCTGTCGTGACCAGATAAAGGCTCGAGCCCGGACGCCGCGAGCGCAGATCGACGACAATGACCAGCCGCCTGATGCCGCCCTGAGTGTACTGCTCGCTCAAGCCGCTGATCTCGGAATTGACCGTCGCCGTGATCTGCTCGGTGATCAGGCGGCGCGTATTGAGCGCGAAGTAGCCGAGCAGTGTAGCCGCGAACAAAACGAAGATCAGCAGATAGACGAGCGTCAGCCGAAACGCAGTCGTGCGAAGCAATTTACCGAGTGCGGCCACGGATCGCTATCTTTCAACTCTTGTTTGAGCTCTCGCGCCAATTTCGCTCTCGGAAAAATCGTCTTCCCAGAACTCGAGCGACGCGCGTTTGCCGCCCCGCTGGTTCGCCGCTTCGGCCCGACGCAACTCCACCCGCCTGATCTTACCGGAGATCGTCTTCGGCAGTTCGGCGAACTCAAGCCGCCGCACGCGCTTGAATGGCGCCAGCGCCACGCGGCAATGCTGAAAGATCGACAACGCGGTCGCGCGGTCGGCGAGATGGCCGGGAGCAAGCGCGAGGAACGCCTTCGGCACTGCAAGCCGCATCGGGTCAGGCGACGGCACCACCGCCGCCTCGGCGACCGCCGGGTGCTCGATCAGCACGCTTTCAAGTTCGAACGGGCTGATCCGATAGTCCGACGATTTGAACACGTCGTCGGCGCGGCCGACGTAGGTCAGGTAACCGTCGCCGTCGATCGAAGCGACGTCGCCGGTGCGATAGACCGCGTCGGAAATCGCGCGCACGCCGCCATCTTCCGCCTGATAGCCCTGCATCAAGCCGGTCGGCCGCGGCTCGAGCGTCAGGCAGATCTCGCCCTCCTGCTGCGGTCTGTCTTCAGCATCGACCAGCGCGACGCGATAGCCTGGCAGCGGCCTGCCCATCGAGCCGGGTTTGACCTTCTGGCCGGGCGTGTTGCCGACCAACGCAGTCGTTTCGGTCTGGCCGTAACCGTCGCGGATGGTGAGACCCCACGCCGATTTCACGCGCTCGATCACTTCCGGATTGAGCGGTTCGCCGGCGCCTATCAGTTCGCGCATGGGCACTTTCCAGTCTTCGAGATTCTGCTGAACCAGCATGCGCCACACTGTCGGAGGTGCGCAGAACGTCGTGACGCCGCAACGGACGACGGTGTCCAGCAGGCCGCGCGCATCGAACCGCTTCTGATTGGCGATGAAAATCGTGGCTTCAGCATTCCACGGCGCGAAGAAGCAGCTCCAGGCATGCTTGGCCCAACCCGGAGAAGAGATGTTCATATGCACGTCGCCGGGACGGACGCCGAGCCAGTACATCGTCGAGAGATGCCCGACTGGATAGCTCTGGTGGCTGTGCAACACGAGTTTCGGCGTCGCCGTGGTGCCGGAAGTGAAATAGAGCAGCATCGGGTCGTTGGCGCGCGTCTCGCCGTCCGGCGCGAAGGCAGCAGCCTCCGCGTAGGAGAAGTCGAACGGCAGCCAGTCCTTGACCGATTGGCCGACGACGATCCGCGTATAGTCTCCCGGCAGGTCGGCGAACTTGGCCGCTGCTTCGGCCCCGGCTATAACGTGGCGAACCCGTCCGCGCGCAAAACGATCGAGCAGATCGTTCCTGTTGAGCAGCGTCGTCGCCGGGATGATCACCGCGCCGAGCTTCATCGCCGCCAACATGCATTCCCATAACGCGACAACATTGCCGAGCATGAGGAGAATGCGGTCGCCGCGGCGGACTCCGATTTTGCGGAAATAATTGGCGACGCGGTTGGATCGGTCGCTCAGCTCGGCAAAAGAAAGTTTGATGTCACCGGCATCCTCTTCGGCGAGCCATAGCGCCGGCTGCGTATTACCCCGCGCCATCTCGTCGAAATAGTCGAGTGCCCAGTTGAAACGATCAACTTTAGGCCAGGTGAAGTCGCGGTACGCGCCGGTGTAATCCTCGCGATGGAGCAGCAAATAGTCGCGAGCGGCGATAAAAGGCGCCGCATTGCTCGATGTCATGGCGAACTCCCGGTTGAGCCGCAACGAGTTAGCTCATGAAATAGGCTTTTGCAGTTTTCAACAAGGTAGGCACAATCGGGACAGGCGCCCCGTTGCCGGGACGGACGCCGATTGGGGCGCAGGGAATGGGACCGCTCGCGGGCGTGCGCATCGTCGAATTTGCCGGCATCGGGCCCGGACCGATGGCGGCGATGCTGTTCGCCGACCTCGGCGCCAGCGTGATTCGGTTGGACCGAACGCAGCCGAGCGGGCTCGGCATCGACAAGCCGGTGCGTTTCGATTTGACGTTGCGCTCGCGCCCGTCGGTCGCCGTCGACTTGAAGCATCCAGAGGGACTTGCGCTGGCGCTCGATCTGCTCGCCGGCGCGGACGCGCTGATCGAGGGCTTCCGGCCCGGCACGATGGAGCGTCTTGGCCTCGGCCCGGAGCCGGTGCTGCAACGAAACCCGCGACTGGTTTACGGCCGCATCACCGGATGGGGTCAAACCGGCCCGCTGGCGCTGGCCGCTGGCCATGACCTCAACTACATCGCGCTGACCGGCGCGCTGGCGGCAATAGGTCGGGAGGGCGCAAAGCCGACGCCGCCGCTCAACCTGATCGGCGACTACGGCGGCGGTGCGCTCTATCTCGCGTTTGGCATGGCCTGCGCCATGATCGAGGCGCGGCGATCCGGCACGGGCCAGGTGGTCGATGCAGCGATGATTGACGGCACCGCTTCGCTGATGACCGCGATGTACGGCCTTCACGGCGCCGGCATGCACACGCTCGATCGGGGCACAAATCGTCTCGATTCCGGATCGCCGACCTATGACGTCTACGAATGCGCCGACGGCAAATATGTCTCGATCGCTCCGCTCGAATTGAAGTTCCGCAAGCAGATGTTCGAGAGGATCGGCTTGCCCTACGCCGCCGATGACGGCATCGAGTTGCGTGGCAGGCTCGAAGAGCTCTTCAAGACGCGCACCCGGGACGAATGGTGCGGACTTCTCGAGGGAACCGACGCCTGCTTCGCCCCAGTGCTGACCATGGCCGAAGCGCCGACGCATCCGCATCATGCTGCGCGCGGGTCTTTCATCGAACTGGACGGGGTAGTGCAACCCGCTCCGGCGCCGCGGTTCGACCGCACGCCCGCAGGCCCCCCGACACCGGCCCGGTCGCTTGGCGAAGGAACGCGATCCGCGCTCGCGGACTGGGGCGTGACTACCCAAAGGATCGAAGCTTTGTTCGGTTGTGGCGCGGTCGGCAGACCGCAAACGAAGGCTTAGGCGCGTCACGGCATTACCGCGCACCGTCGCGGATCATATAGCCGGCGCCGCGCACGGTGTGCAGAAGCGGTTGCGCGAAGCCCTTGTCGATCTTGGATCGAAGCCGCGAAATATGTACGTCGATCACGTTCGTTTGCGGATCGAAGTGGTAGTCCCAAACGTTTTCCAGAAGCATGGTGCGGGTCACGACCTGTCCGGCATGACGCATCAAATATTCGAGCAGGCGGAATTCGCGCGGCTGCAATTGCAGCTCCTGACCGGCGCGGCTGACTTCGTGCGACAGCCGGTTCAGTTCGAGATCGCCAACCCGATAGACGGTCTCCTCGCCGCGTTTTCCGGGACGGCGCGCCAGCGCTTCGACGCGCGCCAACAGCTCGGAGAACGCATAAGGCTTCGCCAGATAATCGTCGCCTCCGGTGCGCAGGCCTTTGACGCGATCGTCGACCTGACCCAGCGCGGAAAGGATAAGCACCGGCGTCTCCACCGATTTGCCACGCAACGTGCTGATGACCGACAAGCCATCGCGCTTCGGCAGCATGCGATCGATGATTAGCACGTCGTATTGGCCGTCAAGCGCGAGCGCCTGGCCTTCCTCGCCGTCGGTGGCCTGATCGGCGATATGGCCGACTTCGCGGAACGCCTTGACCAGATAGTCCGCGGCGTCACGATCGTCCTCGATGATGAGAAGGCGCATGGTCTGCCATGGTTAGGGAACCCGCAGGCGGCGTTCCGCTTCAAAACATATTGTTCGCGAACCGCATTCGGCAATATCGGCCGGCGGTCCGGCAACTAGGTCCTAACATAATGAACACGTCATCGAATGGCGGGTAAAATAGTGAGGGGGCGGCGAGCTACTGCCCACCGCCCCCCTACCTTCTCCAGCCCAGCGGGGGCGACGGATGCCGGGGTGGAGTTGGTATCTGGCGGGGACGGGCCTTACGGCCCGTCCCCAGGGTACGCCCGCCAGCGGGGGCGACGGATGCCAGCGGATGCCCCATTAGTCAGGCGTTGCCGAGCGGCAGTGCGACGAACTTCGTGCCTTGGCTCGACTTCACCCGGAATAAGACAGCGTGTTTGCCCTCCCTACGGGCATCGGTAAGACTTTTGCGAACGTCCGCCGGTGTCGCGACCGACTTGCCGCCCACGTCGAGAATGATGTCGCCAACCTGGAAGCCGTGCTCCGCTGCAACACCGCCGTCCGCAACGCCGGTGACGACAACGCCGTTGCCGTCGCTGCCGGACACCTTGTTCGCTGGCGCCAGTGTCAGACCGAGCTTTGGCATATCACTGTCGGGAACTTCCCGCTGGTTCGGGCTGCCGTTAGACGCCTGCTTCTCGTTCGGCAGCGTGCCCAGCGTCAGCGACAGTGTCTTTTGCTCGCCCTGGTGAATCACACCCAACTTGACGGTGGTACCCGGCGCCATCGCGCCGATACGGCGGGCAAGTTCGTGCGCATCGTGAATGTCCGTGTCGTCAACCGAGGTAATGACGTCACCGCTTTGAATACCGGCCTTGGCCGCGGGACTGTCGGCCTGCGGCTCGGCAACCAGCGCCCCGGTCGTCTGCTTCAAGCCCATGCTCTCGGCGATCTCCGGCGTGATCGGCTGGATCTGCACGCCGATCCACCCGCGCGTGACGCTGCCCTTGTCGCGAAGCTGCGCGACCACGCTTTTGACTGTGTCGGAAGGGATCGCAAAAGCAATGCCGACCGAACCACCGGACGGTGAAAAGATCGCGGTATTCACGCCGATCACATTGCCGTCGACGTCGAACGTCGGACCGCCGGAATTACCTTTGTTCACCGGTGCGTCGATCTGAATGAAATCGTCGTACGGGCCGGCGCCGATATCACGCCCGCGCGCTGACACGATGCCGGCGGTCACCGTGCCGCCAAGCCCGAATGGATTACCTACCGCGATCACCCAGTCGCCGACGCGCGGGGCTGCGTCGGCGAGCTTCACATACGGAAACGAATTGCCGTCGATCTTGATCAGCGCGAGATCGGAGCGCGAGTCGGTGCCGATCACTTTCGCGGTGTAGGTCTTGCCGTCATCGGTCGTAACCGTGACCTGCTCTGCGTTCTGAACCACGTGGTTGTTGGTTACGGCGTAGCCGTCAGCCGAGATGAAGAAGCCGGAACCCTGGCCAGTGATGACCTCCTTGCCGTTTGGCATATTGGGCATGCCAAAACGCTTGAAGAACCTTTCGAAAGGCGAGCCTGGCGGAAACGGAAGCTCCTGATCGCTTGGATTCTCGTCCGCCGAGCGTTCCATCTTGACGCGCACGGAGATGACAGACGGCTTCACCTTCTCGACGATGTCGGCGAAACCAACCGGGCGCTGTTGCAGCTGCTGCACCTTGTCGGTCAAATTCTGGGCTTGCGCCGACCCGCCAGTCACGTTGGCGTATGGCGCCAAGGCGGGCGCTACGAAAACCGCCGCTGCGGCAAGTCCGGCGATCGTTGTCGCCATCAAAGCCACGCGGCGCCCGGATAGGGTGCGGCGCGAACGCAAACCATTACCGTCCATAAACACGTCTCCAAATTCGGTTCGCCGCCCAACGGCGGGAGCTCCCCGAAGCCCCAGAGTTCTAGGCAGAACATGGGACGGCCAGCCTTACAGCCAACTGTCGGCGGCATTAAAACTTCGTAATGTTACGTTGCGTTGAATTCGTTTGTTATAACAAAGCTTTGCGAGGAGAGACCGCAATTTGATAGGCGAACTGCCATGGCGGCAAAATGAGCAGCGGTCCTATCGCGTCGGCTTATCGCGCAATAGTTTGGCCAGTTGCGCTTCCTCGGCCGCGCTGAGGTTTGCTTCTTCGGTCCCTTGCACTCCTTTGCGCCGCCGCAAATCGGCGAGGATGACCAGCGCGCCAATGAGCAGCGCCGCAGGAGGCAGACCCCACAACGCGGCCGTATGCCAGGATAGTGGCGGCTTGAGCAGCACGAATTCGCCGTAACGCGAGACCAGGAAATCGAACACCTGCTGATCGCTATCCCCGGCCTTGATCCGGTCGCGCACCAGGACGCGCAGGTCATGGGCCAGCGGCGCCTCGGAGTCGTCGATCGATTCGTTCTGGCAGACCATGCAGCGCAGAGTCTTGGACAGCGCGCGGGCGCGTGCTTCCAATACGGGATTGGCCAGCATTTCGTCGGGTTGCACCGCCCATGATGCCGATGGCGCGAAAAGCGCGATGGCAAGCATGACAGCGTGCAGAACTTTCATCATGATCACTCAGCAGGCGCGAGCGCGGTCTTCGCCTTCGCCGGCCGCGGTGCCCCAATGCGTAGCCGCCGGTCGGATAGGGACAGGCCGCCGCCAAGAAACATGATAAAGGCGCCGCCCCAGATCAAAAGCACATTGGGCTTGAAGAAAAGCCGCACCGGCACCGCACCATTGGAATCGGGATCGCCGAGCGAAACATAGAGCTGGCTCACGCCGCGCGTCATCAGCGCGGCCTCAGTAGTCGCCATGTTGCGGGCGGGGAAAGTGCGGCGGCTGGGCTCCATGACCCCGATCACTTCTCCGCTCGCGCGCCGCACCGTGAAATGGCCGACGACGTCGCGATAGTTCGGGCCGGGGCGGTCGAGCGAGCCGTCGAAGGTGAGCCGATAATGGGAGACGTCGATAATCTCTCCGGGTTTGATTGCGGCGATGTGTTCGCTGCCCCAGGCGGTAACGCTGACGATACCGAGGAGCGTCGCGCCGATACCGAAATGGGCAAAGGCGGTGCCCCATACCGAGCGCGGCAGTCCGATCGCCCGGCGCAGCGCCGCGTTGAATGGTACGCGCAGGATCATCGTGCGCTCGGCAATATCGGTCACGGCGCCGGCCATGACAAAAATGGCGATACCGACGCCGAACGGCGCCAACACCGGCCCGCCGTGTTCGAGCGCGAATGCGGCCGCAATCGCAACCGCCGACAGCATGGCCGCCGCAAGCAGACGCTGCGCCGCACTTAGGATATCGCCGCGCTTCCATCCCAGCAGCGGCCCGAACGGCATCGCCAGCATCAGCGGAATGAACAGCGGCCCGAACGTCGAATTGAAGAACGGCGGCCCGACCGAAATCTTGTCGCCCGTCAAAGCTTCGAGTGCGAGCGGATAAAGCGTGCCGACAAAGACGGTGGCACATGCCGAGGTCAGGAACAGATTGTTGAAGACGAGCGCACCCTCGCGCGAGATAGGCGCAAACAGGCCGCCCTGCTTGAGCAGCGGCGCACGCCACGCATACAGCGCCAGTGCGCCGCCTATGAAGACAACGAGAATGGCGAGAATGAAAACTCCTCGCCTCGGATCGACGGCGAAGGCGTGGACCGAAGTGAGCACGCCCGAACGCACCAGAAAAGTGCCGATCAGAGATAACGAGAACGTCAGGATGGCCAGCAGGATGGTCCAGACTTTCAGCGCGGCGCGCTTCTCCATCACCACCGCGGAATGCAGCAGCGCCGTACCGGCGAGCCACGGCATCAGCGATGCGTTCTCGACTGGATCCCAGAACCAGAAGCCGCCCCAGCCGAGCTCGTAATAGGCCCAGTACGAGCCGCCGGCGATGCCGAGTGTCAGGCACATCCAGGCGCCCAGTACCCAGGGCCGCACCCATCGCGCCCACGCCGCGTCGATACGGCCTTCGAGGAGAGCGGCGATCGCAAAGGAAAACGCGATCGAAAAACCGACATAGCCGAGATAGAGCATCGGGGGATGGAAGGCGAGGCCCGGGTCTTGCAGGATCGGGTTGAGATCGCGTCCCTCGAATGGCGCGTCGGGAATTCGCAGGAACGGATTCGATGTCGTCAGGATAAAAAGGTGGAACGCGGCGGCGATCCACGCTTGCACGGCAAGAGCATTCGCCTTGAGCGCAACCGGCAGATTGGTGCCGAAAATCGCCACCAGTGCGCCGAAGAAGGCGAGGATCGACACCCAGAGCATCATCGAACCTTCGTGATTGCCCCAGACGCTGGTGAGCCGATAGATCAGCGGCATCGCCGAATTGGAATTCTCAAAGACGTTGAGCACCGAGAAGTCGGACGCGACATAGCATTCGGCGAGCGCGCCGAACGCGATCGCCACAAAAACGAACTGCGCAATCGCCACCGGCGCGGCGATATTCATCAGCACCGGGTCGTTGGTGCGCGTGCCAACGATCGGCATAGTCGCCTGAATCAGCGAAAGCCCCAGTGCGAGGATCAGGGCATAATGGCCGAGTTCAGGGATCACTTGGTGGCTCCGCCAACGGGCAGCACCGCGCGCTGCGCATAATCGTCTTTCCAGTGTCCGGACTTCTTCAACGCGTCGGCAACCTCCTTGGGCATATAGGTCTCGTCGTGTTTGGCGAGGATCGTGTCGGCATCGAACATGCCGGTGCCGTCGAGCGTGCCCTCGGCTATGACGCCCTGCCCTTCCCTGAACAAATCTGGCAACACGCCCTGATAGGCCACCGGGATTTCAGTCGTGCCGTCGGTCACGGCGAAGCGGACGCGCAGATCGTTGCTGCGAACAATGCTGCCGTCCTTCACCAGCCCGCCAAGCCGGATACGCGTCCCCGGCGCGACGTGCTTTTCGGTAACATCGCTCGGCGAATTGAAGAATACGATGGAATCGCGAAAGGCGTTGAGCATCAGCGCAGCCGCGACCGCCAGCACGCCCAGGCCCGTGCCGATCAGAACCAGGCGTCGTTGCTTTCGGGTCATTTAAACGCGTCCTCGCGACATCATCTGCTTGTCAACCCTCGAGTCCAAGACCCTTGGCGAGATCGTCGATCCGCTTGATGTCGTTCGGACGGCTCGAAAGTGCATGCCGCGCATCGTCGGCCGCGCTCTTTGCCTTGTCGCGATCGCCGAGCACGACATAGGCGCGGACAAGCCGCAGCCAGCCATCGACATCATCGCCATTGGCGTGCAACCGATCCGCCAGCCGCGCGACCATACCGCGGATCATGTCGGCGCGCTGCTCGTCGTTCATGCCGTTTGCGGCAACATCGGCATCGCTTGGACCCGCAGCCGGTGGAACCTGCTCGCCGGTCACGCGCGCAAGCGCCGCACGAACAAATCCTGCCCATGGCGCACCGGCGGGCGCATCTTGCAACATGGCACGCCAACGCGCGGCGGCGCCTTCACGATTGCCATCCTGCTCATCGGCAAGGCCAAGAAAATATCTTGCCTTGGACTCATGCGGATCGCGCGCCATGGCGTTGGTGAAGGCCTGCTTGGCTTCGTCGGTAACCACGCCGTTGGCGGCTGCCGCGAGTGCCTCGCCAAGATCAGCGAAGCGCTCGGCGCTGTCGCCGTTGAGCGCCAGCGATTTGCGCCGCGCCGTGACAGCGTCATCGAAACGGCCGAGCCGCAAATAGACCGGCGCAATCACCTCCCAGCCCGCACCATCATCGGGATTTTTCGCAAGATGAGCTTCCACTTGGCCGACCAGACTATCGATCGACTGGCCATTCTGCGGCATGCTGACGCGGGCGAATGCCGGCTGCCCAGGAATATTCGGGGAACCAAGGACGAGGTAGAACCCGAGCGGTAAAATCAGCACGACAGCAAGTGCCGCCATCGCCGCCACCCGGCGGCGCCAGACTGCCTGCGCCGGGCTTTGCGCGGGTGCATCGGCCGCCGATTGTGCATCGGCCGCCGCCAGGAGACGGCGGGATACCTCGACACGCGCAGCCTCAGCTTCGGCTTGGCCGATCAAACCGGCGCCGCGATCACGGCCGATTTCATCGAGTTGATCCTGATAGACCAGGAGATCATTGCCGTCGGTCGGCGCACTCGCCGCCTTGCGCCCAAGCGGCCACAGCACAGCGAGCATCGCCGCTGCCGTCATGAACGCGAAAATGATCCACAGTGCCATTTGCAATTCGTCGGCGGTCGTTCGGCGCCGTCACTTGCGCCGCGCCGTTACATCACGGCGGGATTGCGTCCGCAATGGGAACACCCACGCGGCAATTGCGCGCTTTCTAAGCGCGCAACGCCGGCTTTTTCTCGGCGATTGCGGCTTGCGCAGCAACATCGGCTGCCTTGGCCAGAGTTCCGGCATAGTCGTTGCCGAACATTGTCCGGCACAGGCGAATCGCGGCGTCGACCTGGGACTGCCGGAACAGGCGGTCGGTATCGCCGGCGTGGCGCAAAGAATCGAGCAACACCTTGGTGCTGGACTCAAGATATTGGGTGAGTTCCGTATAGGCCCGCAGCGTGACTTCGCTCAGCGCGAGCTCACCGGCATAAGTCCGGCAGGCGCTGACGAATTCGACCCGAGCCTCGACTTCATTGACATCGCCGGAATCGATCGTCGAGCGTGGTGCGATGTCTTTGGCCGGCGGCGGACGCAAGAGCCGCCGGACGCGGCCGGGCGTGACGTCGATTTCGGGTTTGAGGAGATTGGATACGTCGCCGCGGATCGCGGCGAGCTGCCGACTCCAGGCCGAGTCGGCTGATAGATCGATTTCGGTGCGCATTACGCGCGCCGCGTCGTGTAGTTCTTTGAGGATCGACGTGACCGAGTGGCCAGCTTTGAATTCCTTCCTCAGATCGCCAATCGTGGCTTCGACTTCGCCAAGCACCAGCGTGACAGCGACCGCATAAGGCGTTTCGGCGACACGGGCGGTATCGTCGCTGTCCGCCGCGCGCGTGGCGAGGCGGATAAGCTGCCACGGCGCCGCCATCCGGTTCATCAGCATGATGAGGCCGTAGCGGACAACGTCGTTTTTGCGCGCGGCGGCGGCACCGAGCGTTTTCGCCGACGAAGCAGTGTCGAGATGCACCTTGGCCTGTTCGACCACCTCGCGCTCGAAGACACGAATGTTCGCTGGCAGGCGCTTGGCGAGATCAGCCAGCACGTCGCGGATTTCCAGAACGTGCAGCAACGTCGTGACATCTTCGATCGCGCGGGGCGTGCCTACCTGGATGGCGAGCCGGCGCTGGGCGCGCTCTTCCTTGTCGACGGGGGCAAGCGTATCGCGCATGCGCAGTACGGCGCGATCGTGGAGCGCGCGGACCACCTGTTCGGCTTTGGTTTTATCTTCGGCGAGCAGCGCGCGATTAATGTCGTCGCTCAACGCCTTAGCTTCGGCCGGAATAAGATCGCGGCCGATCCACTGCCACAGCGGATCGAGCGAAATCCGCGCAATCCGCCCGATACGCTTATGGTCGGCGGGGCCATCGAACAGGAAAGGCTCGAACGGCGTGAAGAACATGCGGGCTGCGTCGCCGATGCGCGACACCGGCTGTGCCTCGACGCGGATCGCGCGGCGCAACTCGTCGAGCACAAACTGGTTGCCCGGATTGTCGTCGCCGCGCAGCAACCCGCGCTCGAGCTCTTGAACCAGCATCGAGCGCGCCTCCGGCTTTAAATTCCGGAGATATTCCCGCAGCCGTTCGACGGATTGCCCGTCGCTCGTCATCGTTTACTGCCTCGCCGAGAGCGTGACCTGGAAAAGCGGAAACCGGTTTTCCGAAGAGATTACGCCCTACCAAAATCCCGCGCGCCAATCGCTGGAGGCGACTGGGCGCCGATCACACCGTTAACCTTCTACTAGCAATGCGCTTAAGAAGGAGTTACGCAAAACCGCGGATATTCAAGGCGATTAGGCCGGATCTGGCTCAGTTGAGCGCGGTCCAGGTGCCGTCCGGATCGCGACAGGCAGTGCCACGTTCGGTCCGCGGTGCGCCATCGACGTAGACTGTATTGGTGAACTGGCGGCAATTGGCACCGTTTATCTGGTAGGCGGGACCGGGCACCACGTCGCCGTAACGGCCGGAATCCGGGTTGCGCCACGCCACCGGCGCCCCTGACGGGCCGGCTTCCAGGCCTGCATTTGAGCGGCATAGGCGCGACGCTTGTCTTCGTCGTCCAGTGCCGCCCCGATGCGGTTGCCGATCAGCCCGCCGACCGCGGCACCGATCAAGGTGCCGCCGAGTCGGTGTCCGCCGCCGATTGTACTGCCGATCAATCCACCGGTAGCGGCACCAGCAATCGTACCGCCAGCCTCTTTAGGGCCGGAATTTGCCGTGCACGCCCCTAGGCTCACTGCGACCAATAACAATCTGAGAAACCGAACGGCCGACATCGCTCGTTTCACGCCATTTTCCATTTGCCGGTGCCGAGACCAAAGAGCGTCAATGGGGCAAAACTCTGAACGCACAGCCAGGGCGAGTGCGTGTACGGCGTCGCAAACATCACGGGCCTTCGCGCCGCGCACTGGCGGCTGCGGCACGGTTTGGCTAAGTTCCGCTGCGATCACACTGAAACGTGCGAAGAGAAAAATGATGATGACGAAGAAACGCGCCTCACCCCTCCGGTGTCTGACGTGGTGGGTCTTGCTCGCGCTGAGCACCGCAGCCGCTCCGGCGGCGCGCGCGCAGGACTATCCGGCACGGACGGTGAAAATCGTGGTGCCGTTCCCTGCGGGCGGCACCGCCGACGTCATGCCGCGCATCGTTGCCGACTGGCTGTCACGCAAATGGGGCCAGCCAGTAATCATCGAGGACCGGTCCGGCGCAGGCGGCAATGTCGGCGCCGAGGTCGTGGCGAAGTCCGATCCCGACGGTTACACGCTGCTGTCGGCCCCACCGCCACCTTTGGTCATCAACCAAAACCTCTATCCTCATCTCGATTTTGATCCGCTGAAATTCGTGCCGATCGTAGTGATGGGCCGGGTGCCCAACGCCCTGGTGGTGAATCCGGACAAGATCGCGGCGAATACCGTCAAGGACTTCATCGCCTTTGCGCAAGCCAACGAGGGCAAGCTCACCGACGCTACCCAGGGCAACGGCACCACCTCGCACCTGACGTCCGAATTGTTTCAAATGATGGCGCACGTCAAATTGCAGAACGTGCCGTATCGCGGCTCGGCACCGGCACTCAATGATCTGGTGGCCGGCAGCGTCGATTGCATGTTCGACAATCTCGGTGTGTCGCTGCAACTCGTCAAAGCCGGCAAGCTGAAGCTGCTCGGCGTCGCGTCGCCGAAACGTGTCGGCAGTCTGCCCGACATTCCCGCGATCGCCGAAACATTGCCGGGTTTCGCCGCTGTGACCTGGTATGCCCTGGCTGCGCCGCCAAATACCCCTGCCGCAATCGTCGAAAAGATCAATGCCGGCGTCAACGAGGCGCTGCGCGATCCGGAAATTCAAAAGCGCTTCGCCGATCTTTCGGCGGAACCGGCGGGCGGTACCACGCAGGAAACCGCCGCGTATTTCCACGACGAGGTCGCACGGTGGAAGAATGTCATCACGTCGGCACACGTGACATTGGAGTGAGTGAAGGGATGAAGCATAGCACTAACAGAATTCTCACGACCCACGCCGGCAGCCTGCCAAGACCGCCGGATTTGCTCGCCCTCATCGAGAGTAACGGCCCTAAGGCGTTCGACACGACTGCGGCCGCGAAGCGGCTGACCGGAGCGGTCGGCGAGATCGTGCAGAGGCAGGTCGAGCTTGGCATCGACATCATTGACGACGGCGAGTACGGCAAGCCGAGCTTTGTCAGCTACATCAACGAACGCCTCGGCGGTTACGAGGTCGATACCAAAGCCGGGCCGCGCAACCAGTGGTCCACGTCGCGCGAGGGTCTGTCGTTTCCCGAATTCTATTCGCAGACCCACGCCGCTTCGACCCACGCACATATGATTTGCACGGGGCCGATCACCTACAAGGGCCACGCTCGACTCAAGCGCGATATCGATAATTTCAAGGCCGCGCTCGATGGCGCGACGGTCGAAGAAGCCTTCATGCCGGCGATCTCGCCGTCGAACATAGAGGATTGGCAGAAGAACGCCTATTACAAATCGACCGAGGAATACATTTTCGCCATCGCCGAGGCGATGGCCGTTGAATACAAGGCGATCGTCGCCGCCGGCTTTCTGGTGCAGATCGACGATCCTCGCCTTGTCACATATTACATCATCCATCCCGAGGCGAGCATCGCCGACTGCCGCAAATGGGCGGAGGTCCGCGTCGAGGCTCTCAATCACGCACTCCGCGACATTCCGCCCGAAAAAATCCGCTTCCACACCTGCTACGGCATCAATATGGGCCCGCGCGTCCACGACATGGAGCTCAAGGACATCGTCGACATCATTCTGAAGATTCGCGCCGGCGCCTATTCGTTCGAAGCTGCCAATCCGCGCCACGAACACGAATGGAAAGTGTGGAAGAACGTCAAGCTGCCGGACGGCAAGATTCTGATTCCTGGCGTCATCTCGCACTCGACTATCCTAGTCGAACACCCCGAACTCGTCGCCGAACGCATCGTCAAATATGCAAGCGTCGTCGACCGCGAGAATGTGATCGCCGGTTCGGATTGCGGTTTTGCGACTTTCGCCGGCTCGAAAGAAATCCACCCGAGCATCGTGTGGGCGAAATTCAAGTCGCTCAGCGAGGGCGCGCAACTCGCTTCGAAGGAGCTTTGGCGCTAGCCTAGCTCGGGGATTGCCATGGCGAGCGAGTATGGAATCGGTGCCAGGCTACCGCGGCTCGAGGATGCGCGTTTCCTTGAAGGCCGCGGGCAGTTTTGCGCCGACATAGCGCTGCCGGGAACACTGCACGCGGCCTTTGCGCGCAGCCCTCACGCTCACGCCCGCATCGTCGCAGCGCGCAGGCCGCAAGGCTTTGAGGACCGGGTCTATCTCGCCCAGGACCTCACGGGCGTCGGCAGAATGCGCTCGACGGCAAAACTCCCGGGCTTCAAGCCGTCCGATTGGCCCATCCTCGCCAGTACCAAAGTGCGCCACGTCGGCGAGCCGATCGCAATGATTATCGGCTCGACGCGCGCGGAGGCCGAAGACGTCGCGGCCCGGGTCGAGGTGGATTTCGAAACGCTGCCGTCCGTGGTGACGATGGCCGACGCGCTCAAAAAGACGGCGCCGTTCGTCCACGACGAATGGGGCGACAATATTCTCGTCGATTTGACGCTGGCGGGCGGCGACCTCAATGCGGCAAAGGCGGCAGCCGCTCACGTAGTCGAGCGCAAGTTTCGTATGAACCGCATGCATCCGCTGCCGCTCGAAGGCCGCGCTTGCCTCGCGTCCTATGACAGCCGGCTCGACGAGCTTGTCGTCCACGTTGCCCATCAACTGCCGGTGCCGCTTCAGATCGGTCTGGCGCAGGTTCTCGGGCTGAGCCAGCGCCGGCTGCGCGTGGTCGTGCCGGACGTCGGCGCGTCGTTCGGCCTGAAGACTTACGTCGAAAGCGAAACCGTCTGTGTGGCCTGGGCGGCGATGAAGCTTCGCCGACCGGTGCGTTGGATACAGGATCGTTACGAGTCGCTGGTCTGCGATGCCACCTGCCGCGACTATGAGTGCAAGGTGATCGCCTATGCCGACGCGAACGGACGGGTGCTCGGGCTCGAATGCGACGTGACGGTGGACTCAGGCGCCTATTCGCCGTGGCCGTGGCCTGCCGGCATCGAGGGTGGCCTCGCCGTCGGCAACATGCAGGGCTGCTACGACATCCGCGCCTTTCGCGGCCGCGCCATCAACGTCGTGAGCAACAAGCCGGCCGGACAGCCGTTCCGCGGCGTCGCGCGCCCGCTGTCCTGCATCGGCCACGAGATCGTCATGGACGGCATTGCGCAGGCAGCAGGCGTCGACCCTGTCGAAGTGCGGCTGCGCAATTTCGTCAAACCCTCGCAAATGCCCTATGTGTCGATCACCAAGAAAACGCTCGATAGCGGCGATTACGGAGCGGCGCTCAAGCGCGCCGCCGCGCTGATCGACGTTGCGGCCGTGCGCGCGCGTCAGAAAGAAGGCGAGCCTGACGGCAGACTGATCGGCTTCGGCTTGGCCTGTTTTTACGAGCAGACCGCCTATGGCACCGGGCCGTTCGGCTATTCGGCCTGGGGTATTGAACTCGTGCCGGGAATGGAGCCCGCCGTCGCACGCCTTACCGGCGACGGTGAGCTCGTTCTTGAAGTCGGCTCGCATTCGCACGGCCAAGGCCATGAGACGGTATTCGCGCAGGTCGCCCACGAGATCCTGGGTATCGATCCGCACAGGGTCTCGATACGGTTCGGAGACACCTCGGCGGCGCCCGTCGGCACCGGCACATATACGTCGCGTTCGATGGTGACGACCGGCGGCGCGATTGCCGAAGCTTGCCGGCTTTTGATGAAACCGGTCACCAAGATCGGCGCGCATTTGATGCAATGCAAGGCCGAGGACGTCGAGATTCGAAGCGGCCGCGTTCACGGCCCGCAAGGCAGCGTCGAATTCGCCGAAATCGGCCGCGCCTGGTACCACCATCCTGAAGATCTGCCGGCCGACATGGATGCCGGCGGTCTCACCGCCACGGCCGGGCACAAGGCGCATGATCCCGGCGTGTTCTCCTATTCCGCCCACGCGGCCGTCGTTGCCATTGATCCTGAAATCGGCAGCGTCGAAGTGATCGATTACGCCATCGTCGCCGACTGCGGCACGCGCGTGAATCCTATGCTGGTTGAAGGCCAAGTGATCGGCGGATTTTCGAACGGCCTCGGCAACGCGCTGTTCGAAGAAAGCAGCTACGATGCCTCGGGCCAACCGACCGCAACGACGCTCGCCGATTACACCGCGCCGAACGCGCACTCGATGCCGCAAGTGAAGCTTGATTTTCTTGAGACCCCCTCGCCGTTCTCGATGTTCGGCATCAAGGGCATCGGCGAAAACGGCGCCATTGGACCACCGGCGGCCATCGTCAACGCGGTCAACGATGCGCTGCGGCCGCTGGACGCGGCGGTGTTCGAGACACCGGTCACGGCGCGGCGTGTGCGCGAGGCGATCGCGCAGGCGCGGCGAGCCTAGACCTTGAGCTTCAACAGCCTGTCGGCATTGCCGTGCGCGAATTTGGCGAGATTGTCGTCCGACAGCGGCACGTTATCCAGGAACGCCCGGCCGTCGGCATTGGTGGCGTAAGGATAGTCGACCGAAAACATCAGCCGGTCGATGCCGAACGTTTCAAGCGCCGCCACGAAAGGCGGGTTGGTGAAAAAGCCGGCGGAGGTGACATAAACTTGATCCGTAATGGTCTTGGCCAACGGCCGCGACAGGAATGAAAGGTCTTTGCGGAATTGATGCTCGCAGCGCGCCAGCATCACCGGCAGACCCTCCCCCATATGGCCGATGATGAAATTCAGCCGCGGATATTTGTCCATCGTTCCGGACACGGCGAGCCGCATCACGTGCAATGCGACCTCGTAGTGCCAGCCCCAGGCAAAAGTCGCGAGACCGAAGCTGATGGCTTTCGGAAAACCCTCGTAATATGCCTTGCGCACTTCGGCGGGCGGCATGCCGGGGTGGATATAGATCGGCACATCGAGCTTTTCCGCGCGCGCCAACAGCGGCTCGAATTTGGGATCGTCGAGAAACGCGCCACGGATCGTGCCACTGATCAGCGCTCCCTTGAAACTGAATTCGGTAACGGTGCGCTCCAATTCGTCAGCGGCGGCCTCCGGGATGCTCGCCGCCAGGTGCGCGAAGGCAGCAAAGCGATCCGGCCGCTCGGCGAGCTTTTGCGCGAAGCCGTCATTGAAGGCCCGGGAAAACGCAATCGCCTCCTTGCCGTCGAACATGTCGGCGCTGGGACTGATGTGGATTCCCGCTTTCGACAACACCTGCACGGTGATGCCGTTGCGATCCATATCCGCGATCCGGCCGGCGCCGATGTCGGTCATCTTGTCGGCGGCGTCAGCGACGACGCTTGACACATTGGCCGCGGCAGGCGGCGGCGCGGCGGCGTTTTGGCGGTCCGGCGGCGGCAAAGTGAAATGCTCTTCGAGCGTGACAACGCGCATCTTGTCTCCCTGCCTCGTTGGCGTTTTGTGGAACCATGGTATGACACACGCGTCGGCGCTGTCAGGAGGCATCGATGAAACAACTTGCGCTTGCCGTGGCCTGTTTGGCGCTCGGCGCTGCGGCAATAGATGCGCAAGCACAGGACCGGTTTCCCGCCCGTCCGGTGCAGGTCATCGTGCCGGCAACGGCCGGCGGCCCAGTCGATACCGCGGTGCGGATTATCGAGCCCGCGCTGTCGTCGGCGCTCGGGCAGCCCGTTGTCCTCCTCAATAAGCCGGGCGCGAGCGGAACGCTTGGCATGCGCGACGTGGCGACGGCAGAGCCCAACGGCTACACCATCGGCCAAGGCGTCAATTCGATCTTCACGATCACCCGCATCTCCGGCACCAATGTGCCGTTCACGCTCGACGACTTCAGTTTGCTGGGCAATTACGCGACCGACGTCAGCGTGCTCGCGGTAAGCGCCGACGCGCCGTGGCAGACGTTCGACGACATCGTCGCTTACGTGCACGGCAACCCCGGCAAACTCAATTATGCGTCGGCGGGCGTCGGCACCGTTTCCTCATTGAGCATGCAAGCGCTTGCGCATCACTTCAAACTGAAGATGGTCGCCGTACCGTTTCCGGGCGGCGCGCAGCTCACCACAGCCATTCTCGGCCGGCAGGTGGATATCGGCATGGTGCCGTACACCACCGGTGCTGCCATGTTCGAAGCCGGGAAGCTGCGCGCGCTGGCAACAACGGCGCCCAACCGGCTGCCGAAGCTGCCCGAGGTTCCGACTTTTGCGGAGAAAGGCATCGCCGTAAACGGGCTGAACCTGGTCATGGGTCTCTACGCGCCGCATGCTTTGCCGGACGACGTGCGTGCCACACTCGTCAGCGATGTTGCTACGGCGGCAAAGGACTCTGCACTCGTCTCCAAAATCGAATCGATCGGACTGTTCGGTCAGTACGAGGACCCGGCGAAAGCGCGCGCCCGGTTGGAGACGGAATACACCGACATCGTCAACCTCAGTAGCGAATTGCAGAATTGATCCGACGCTTCGCACCGTCTGCTCGCTGGAACCACGTGGGCTTCTGATCGGTTGATCCTGAAATGCGGCAGGAGCAACGCAATGGCGCCCAAGATCGAGGAAAAGGAGTTGCCGACCGAGGACGATATTGCCCGCGAGAAACTCGGCCCACGCGGCGTGCCGGGAGCTGAAAGCCCCGCGAAGATGACGCCGCAGCGGGAGAAGAAGACGCCGAAGTCTGGCAACTTCGACGGCCATTCGGCCTGAGAGGTGCTGCGCCCTAGCCGCCCGGCAGCGCCAGTTCGGTGCGTAACCCGCCGATCGGTGCGGTGCCAAGCGTGAGTACGCCGCCATAAAGACCGGCCAGCTCGACGACGATGGAGAGGCCCAAGCCGGAGCCGGGCTTGGTCTCATCGAGACGCTCACCGCGCATGGCGACCTGTTCACGCTCTGCCGGCGACAGTCCGGGCCCATCGTCATCAACGATGATACGCACGCGCGACTTCTCGCCGCTATAGTCATTGAGGTTCCTGTCGGCCAGTGCGGTGGCCCGCTCCGCCACAACCTCGATGGCGACGCGCGATTGGGCCCATTTGCAGGCATTATCGACGAGATTGCCGACCATCTCTTCGAGGTCCTGCTGCTCGCCACGGAACCGGGCGTGGTCCGGCACGTCGACGGCGATGGCGATGTCGCGCGCGCGATGCAATTTCTCCATGGTGCGGGCAAGGGCCGTGACCACCGGCGGCACATCGATCAGCGTACTGACCACGGTCGAGCGGGCCGCAAGCCGCGCCCGCTCGAGCTGACGCGCCACCTGGTCGCGCATGATGTCGGTCTGCTCCAGCACCTTGTGAGCGAGCGGATCGTTGCCGCGCGTCGTCGCCTCATTGACGATGACCGAGAGCGGCGTCTTCAGCGCGTGCGCCAGATTGCCGACATGGGTACGCGCACGCTCGACGATCTCGCGATTGGCGTCGATTAGCGCATTGGTCTCGCGCGCAAGCGGCGCGATTTCGACGGGAAAATCGCCTTCGAGCCGCTCGGCGCGTCCGGAGCGGATGGCGGCGAGGCTCGCCGAGATGCGTTTGAGCGGTGACAGGCCGAAGCGGACCTGCAAGGCGGTAGTCAAGAGGAGCGCCAAGGTGAGGATCCCGAATGTCGCACCGATGGCGCGATCGAAACTGCGCGTCTCGTCGTCGATCTCCGACGCATCGCCGGCGACCGAAATCAGATAGCGTCCGTCGTCGCCGAGGTCGATATTGCGCTCGACGATGCGCAGGTTTTGCTGCTCGGGCCCCTCGGCGTAGCCTTCGCGGGCTTCTGCAAGCGCCGCCGCTCCGCTGTTAGGCAGCCGCGGCAGGCCGGCGTCCCATAGTGAGCGGGACGAGTGCACTTCCGGCTTTTTGGTATCGAGCCGCGTCACCTGCCAATACCAGCCCGACAGCGGTAATTCGAACAACGGCTCGCCGATGGACTGGGGGAACTTGTCGCTGCCTTCCTCGGGCGAGGCTACGTCGGCGACCAGCGTGCGCAGGTAAACGTCGAGACGGCGGTCGAAGGCGCGTTCGACGGCGTGGCGATATAGCGTCGACAACGCAATGCCGGTGACGATCAGGATCACGACCGTGCAGCCGGTCGCCCACAGAAACAAACGCAGCGCGAGCGAATTAGCGCGCATCGGGCGGCGTGAGCAGATAACCGAGACCGCGCACCGTCTGAATCACGTCGACGCCGAGCTTCTTGCGGATGCGGCCGACGAATACTTCGATTGTATTGGAGTCGCGATCGAAATCCTGGTCGTAAAGATGCTCCACCAGTTCTGTGCGCGACACAACGCGCCCAGTGTGATGCATCAAATAGGATAACAGCCGGTATTCGTGCGACGTGAGCTTGACGGGATTGCCATCGACGGCAACGCGCCCGGTGCGGGTATCGAGCCGCACCGGCCCGCAAGTAAATTCGCTCTTAGCATGGCCGGCGGAACGGCGCAGGAGCGCGCGCACGCGCGCCAGCACTTCCTCGAGATGGAACGGTTTGGCGACGTAATCGTCGGCGCCGGCGTCGAAACCCTGCACCTTGTCGCTCCAGCGATCACGCGCGGTGAGGATGAGCACCGGCATGGCGCGGCCGGCCCGGCGCCACGATTCAAGCACCGAAATGCCGTCCATTTTCGGCAGGCCAATATCGAGGATGACGGCGTCGTATGGCTCACTCTCGCCGAGATAATGACCCTCCTCGCCGTCGAAGGCACGGTCGACGACATATCCGGCGTCGGTCAGCGCGGTGGCGAGCTGCCGGTTAAGATCGGGATCGTCCTCGACAACGAGAAGGCGCAATCTGCAACTCCGGTCAGAGTCCGCCGACCAACGTGCCCTTTACGGCATCTACGGTCAGCCGCGCCACTTTGCCATCGCGCGCAAGGACTGTCAGCACATAGACCAAGCTATCGCCATTGCGGCAAAGCCGCGCGCGCACGACAGTACCGGGCATCCGGCTTCGGGCGACGCGCATGGCGGCGCCGAGATGCACCAGGTGCCCGGTCTCCTCCTCCACCCGGCGCTCTTTCTGATCGAGGCAATGCATCGTCTCCGCGCCGGCCGTTGCCGGGCGCACAGCCTCATCCGCGCGCGCCTGAGGCAACGCGAAGACCGCAAGTCCGGCAACGGCGAATCGGAGGGCATAGCGCATACAACCCATCTAAGCGCTCCGCTCTGAACTGCGCGTGAACGGCGCAATTAGGGCAAATTGGCCCTAAAACCCGTCAAAAGTCGCAAAGGAATCGAGCGGCTCCCGCGGTGAGCGCCATGAATTGATCGGCGCGGACGTGTCGGCATGGCCAAGCGCCATGCCGCAGAACAGCATCAGTTCATCGGGCAGATCGAGAAAGGCGCGCATGGTGCGCTGCCAGGAAATCCAAGCCTCCTGCGGGCAGGTGTCGAGGCCATAACCGCGGGCGAGCAGCATGACCGTCTGGATATAGCCGCCAAGGTCGGCCCACTGGGCTGGCAGCATGGATCTGTCGATGGCAAAAAACAGGCCGACCGGCGCGCCGAAGAATTGAAAGTTCCTCGCATATTGCCGGTAGCGGCCAGGGCGATCTTCGCGCGCAACACCGATGGCGCGGTAAAGCAGTTCCCCGACCCCAAAACGGCGGCTGCGGTAGGGCTCCTTCAATCCCGTCGGAAAGATCTGATATTCGCCGCCCTCGCCTTTCGGCAATTCTCCCATGCGCGGCTCAAGCAGCGCCTTGAGCGCCTCAACGCACGGACCGGCGATGGCGTAAACGCGCCAGGCCTGCAAATTGCCACCCGAAGGCGCGCGCGCCGCGCGCTCGACAATATCGCGCACGATTGCTTCGGGCACCGGATTGGGCAAGAAAGCGCGGCAGGAGTAGCGGCTGGCAACGGCGTCACGCACATCCATCGAAAAGTCTCCGCGGCAAAACCGCCATTAGCAGGACCTCATTCCAGCCGCTCGACATCACGCAGCGCCGGAAACAGCTTCATCCATAATAGCAGGCAACGGCGCCAAGCCCGCTGGGCGCAGCCGGCTGCATGGCTCCGAACGCAGCGACGGGTCGGCCCGCTCGAGCCGAGAGGACGTAATGACAAACAGGAAATTGACTCCACGGACCCGTCCGCACATATCGTCACGCGGCGCGGTCATCTGTAAACATGTGGATGATGAACTCGTTTTCGGCAAAACCCTGGATGCGTTCGCGCGTCATTGCCGCGCTTATGACGCTGGCGAGTATGCCTTCCCACGCCATGGTCGGCGGCGCACCGCCGGCGGCCGACGGCGCCGGTCGTTCGGTGGTGATGATCCTTGGCTCCGGCGGCACCGCCTGCACGGCAACCGCGATTGCGCGCGACCTCATGCTCACCGCCGCGCATTGCGTGTTGCCGGGTTCCGACTACAAGCTCGTTGCCAGTGCGCCTGGCCAGACCCCGGTGCTCAAGGACATCACGCGCATCGAGCACGATCCGCAGTTCGAGCTGAAAAGGCTGTTCGGCCATCTCGCCACCGCCGACGTTGCCCTCATCAAGCTTGCCGAACAACTGCCGGCCAAAATCCCGGCGGTCCCCCTCGGTGCAGAAGAGGAACCTGTCGCCATCGGTGACGCATTTGTTGTCGCAGGTTATGGCGTCACAGTGCGTGGCGACGGCCGGACAGGCGGCACTGTACGGGCCGCGACGCTGGTCGCGACCGGCCAGCCAGGCAACTTGCAAATCCGCCTGTTCGATCCGAAGACCAAGGGCGACACAGCCGGGCTCGGCGCCTGTGCGGGCGATTCCGGCGCGCCGGTGTTCCGCGACAAAGACGGGCGCACCGTAATCATTGGTGTCGTGAGCTGGTCGACCGGTCCCAGGCTCGAAGCTGGCTGCGGCGGGCTGACCGGCGTTACGCCGCTGGCGCGCTATCGCGCCTGGATCATCGACACGGCGCGGCAGCTCGGCTCGCCGCTCACGCCGTAGGACCCTAAAATCCGATCATGTCGAGCCGCGTCAGCGTTGTCTGGTTGCTGATGCGCGCCGCGGTGGACAGGTGCCAAGTGGTGTACAGCTCGGGGAACAGATCGTCTGACGACATTGCGTCGACCGGCACGATGACCTTGAAGCCGCGCAGCGCCGCCTCGCCGCCGGTGTGCAGCACCGAAGTCTGCGCCTGCGTGCCCATGGCCACCACGGTCTTGATGCCTCTGTCCTTCAGCGTCTTTTCCAGGTCGCTGTTGATAAATTTGTCGGGACCGAGCGGCGGTAGTACTTGCTCGCCCGAAGCCGGTGTCAGGTCCTTGAGGACATCGGTCGCCACCGAGCCCGGCACTGCCACGCTGTAGATGATCAGCGCGCCCTTGGCGCGCGCATCCTCGACGAATTTTTTCACTTTCGGCACGGAATCGGCGCAGCGTTTGCGTTTCTCAGGCGTGCAGGTCTGCACGGTGAAGTCCATCACCAAAAGCGCGGTGGTTTTCGCATCGAGGGTAACCGGCTTGAGCACCGGCGGCGCCGGCAGCTTGGCTTGATACCAGTCGTCGATGATGGTTTGCGCGTTTGCCGTATTGGTCCCGCATAACGCAACCACTATCGCGACCGCGACAATCGCGATCTGCCTGCACGACATGTGTCCCTCCCGTTTTGCTTTTGTGCAAGCTTACGGCGTTAGCGCAAAGGGCGCTACTCCGCGGCTTCTGCCGGCGGCTCGCGAACCGGTTGCGGCGCCGGCGCGGCCAACACCGTGGTCCGCAATGGCCGCTCCTCCATGACAATCAAGGCCGCGACGCCAATAATCAGGAACACCACCGCGACCGCGAAAATATGGCTGAAAGCCCGGCCGAGATCGTCGATTGACGCGCTCGCCGCGGTGGCAATAAAGGCGGACGACGATGCCCCGCCCCGCTGCGGCGAAGCGCCGAGCTCCGCGAGCATGATGGCGCCCATCACCGCGACGACAAAGGCGCTGGCGAGCGCGCGGAAGAAATTCATCGCCCCCATGGCAATGCCGATTTGCCGATGCGCGACCGCGTTCTGGATCGAGACGGTGACCGTTGGGTACGAGCTGCCGGTGCCGATGCCGACCAGGCCGGTAATCAGCGCCACCGCCCACACAGGCATCAACGGGTGGACGACGAGCAGCGCGACCGCCGCGGTCGCGATGCTGAGCATCAAGATCGGCGCCCATTTGTAGCGATCCATGTACAGCATGGCGCGGCCTGACAAATACGAACCCGGCGTCGTCATCATCACGATCGGAATAAGCGCGAGGCCGGAATCGCTCGCCGAGAGGCCGTGCACCATTTCGTAATAGAGCGGGACAAAGATCGTCAGCCCGATCGACACGCCCTGGGTGCATGCGGTGGTCACGCATCCGGCGCGCATCACCGGATTGCTGAGCACGGCAACCGGCAAAAATGGTTCCGGCACCCGCAATACCCGCCAGATAAACACCGCTGTCAGCACAGCAGCGGCGACAAGCAAAACAAGGATCTGCTGCGACAGCCATGGATAACGCGTACCGCCCCAAGTCAGCGCCAAAAGCAGCGTGACGGCGGAGGCCATCATCAGCGTGGCGCCGATGATATCGATCTTGTGAGCGCGCTCGTGGACCGGCACGAGCTTGAGCTGCCGGCTGGACAGCATCGCGGCGGCGAGGCCGAGCGGCACATTGAGCCAGAAGATCATCGACCAATGCAGGTGCTCGGCGATCACGCCGCCGAGGATCGGCCCGGCGGCGCCGGCAACGATCCAGACCGAGCCGGTATAGGCCTGATAATAACCGCGCTCGCGCGGCGGCACAGCGTCGGCGATGATCGACTGGGTCAGCGGCACGATGCCGCCGCCTCCGATGCCTTGCAGGCCGCGGCCGAGGATCAGCATCAGCATGCTGGGCGCGGCCGCGCTTGCGGCGGAGCCGGCCATAAACACGCCGAGCGCCACCAGCATCATGCCGCGGCGGCCGTAAATATCGCTGAGCTTGCCGTAGAGCGGCGCGACAATGGTCGAAGTCAAAAGATATGCGATGACCACCCAGGACAGGTTTTCGAAGTCGCCGAACGAGCGGCCGATGGTCGGCAGCGCCGTCGCCACGATGGTCTGATTGAGCGCACCGAGGAACATCGCCAGCGCCAGACCGCCGATGATGGCAACAACCTCGCGCCGGCCGAGCTTGCGGTCGGCCGGCGGCTGCGTCGGTTGTTTCGCGTTCATCCTCTACCCGCCGCCCAATAATCGAAGTCCGCAACACATTTGCGCCCGGCCGGCGGGAGAGCAAGACGGATCGAGCGGATCAGCCATGCCAAAGGTATTCTTCAGCCGGCCGCTTCGACTGCACGATGCGGACCGTGCAGCGGATGTTCTTCGACAAAAGCGAGGCAGAGCAAGGAAATGCCGAGGCAAACCGCGGCGGCGATGAACACCCAATGGAAAGCCGGCGCGAGATCGCCATGTCCGGCCGCAAGCTGGTCGATCGTCATCACCTGCGGGCCGTCGCCGATGCCGCCAAGCACGATGGCGCCGAATACCGCAACGACGATGGCGCCGCCGAGCGTACGAAAAAAATTCAGCGTTCCGGTTGCGGTGCCGAGCTGGTGCGGCTTGACCACGTTCTGCATGACAATGGTCGAGACCGGATACATCGGACCGAGCCCGAGCCCGAGCACGAATAGTAGAGCGACGACCTCGCCGAGCGTGTGACCGGCCGGATTGGCGGCGAGGACTGCAAGCGCGATGATGGCGATGACGAGACCCGCCATCGGCACGCGCATATAGCGCGTGATGCGCACGATGATCCGGGTCGAGACCAGCGAGCCGAGCGTGGCGCCGCCCATGTAGGCGATCAGCGCAAGGCCCGACAGGCTTGCCGAAACGCCGAGCACCGCCTGGCAATAAAGCGGCGTGTAGATGGTCACGCCGATCACGGTGCCTATGCTGAAGAACGCGGCAACGGTGATCGTCGTGGTGACCCCGCCATGCAGGATGGCGATCGGAATGAACGGCTCGCGCGCGGTGAGTAGCCGCATCGCAAACAGCACCCAAAGCACGGCGGATCCGCCAAAGAGTGCAATGATCCGCCACGACGTCCAGGCATAGTGAGTACCGCCCCAGGCCAGCGCCATCATCAGCGCCAGCGCCGCACCGACCATCAGCGCCGCACCGATCACATCGAGCTGGTGCGGCCGGTGGTTGAGCGGCAGCCGGCGCAGCGCGCGTTCGGTCATCACCAGGGCGACCGCCCCGAGCGGCAGATTGATCCAGAAAATGAACGACCAGTGCAAATGGTCGGTGAACAGCCCGCCGAGCACCGGTCCAAGGATGCTCGCGCTCATGAACATGATCGACGTCCGGCCCTGCACGACCGGGCGCTCACGCGGCGACAGCAGGTCGGCAATGATGGTCTGCGCGATCGGGAGCAATCCGCCACCACCAATGCCCTGCAATCCGCGCGCGGCCACCAAGAGCCAGATAGTCGGCGCAAGCGCGCAGGCAACCGACCCGGCAATGAAGAAGCCGATCGCCACGAGGAGGAGCGCCCGGCGGCCATAGATGTCGGAGAGTTTGCCGAACAACGGCGTCGTTACCGTCGCGGCCAATAGATAGGCCGTTACGACCCAGGACAAGTCGTCGACATTGCCGAGGCTCTTGCCGATTGCCGGCAGCGCCGGTGCAACAATGGTTTGCTCGAGCGCGGACAGAAACATCGCCAGCATGATGCCGGCGACAATGGTGCGGATTGCCGCGTGATCGAGGGAGGCGGCCGGGGCATGCGCGTGTCCCGCAGCGGCGGCGGCACCGGATTCAACGGCGCGCAAGCGCACAGGCAAACGCTTATCAGCGATGACGTCGGGGGCGATACTATGCGCTTCGTCGGGGGCAATGTGGCGGGTCATGGATCGCACCACTTGGCCCGCGCGCCGGGAGATTGCAACCGCCGTCTTCGCAGGGCAGACGCGCGGGACATTACCGCCGTTTCCGCGCAGCCTTGGTCAGTTTCAGCGGCCAGCTGACGATGTAGTCTTCGAGGTCGGCATCCGGCACATTGACCTCGCTGTCCCTGACGCGGCCGCGCACCGAGACGCCCGCGGCGTGAACGGTCTCCGGGTCGCCGGACACCAAGGGGTGCCACCAGTAAAGATCCTTGCCCTTCGAGAGCAGCACGTAGGCGCAGGATGGCGGCAGCCAGGTGATCGTTTTCAGCGTCTCCGGCGTGAGCCGCACGCAGTCGTCAACCAGTTCCTGCCGGTGCGGGTAATCGTGGCAGCGGCAGGTCTGGCCGTCGAGCAGCCGACAGCTGACATCGGTGTAGTAGGTGCGGTCGGTCTCTTCCTCCTCGAGCTTATTGAGGCAGCATTTGCCACAGCCATCGCAGAGGCTTTCCCATTCCAAATCCGTCATTTCCGCCAGTAGCTTACGCCGCCAGAACGGGATTTCGACATCGTCTTGGTTTTGACCATGATCGGATGCCATGCTGCGCTCCGAGCCACCTGCCGGCTGCCGCTGCCCGGCCCCGCCCAAGCGCAAGGTTCCATGGCCAGGCCGGATTGTTTTGTCGCCATCATGCATAAGCCCAATTTACCCCCGATTTCCATTCACCCTGTGGCGCTAGCGGCATTGGCCGCCGCGCCCGCCTCGGCTAAACCTTGGCCGGGCAAAAAAGCAAATTTTGCGGGCGGAACCCGTTCCCGGAGCGCGCAAACTTGACGGACATGTACCCCGATCCGGGCAACCGTTGGCTGCCGAAGTTCAAGCGGCTGCTGCTCGACCTCGATTCGCGCATCGACTTTACCGTGTTCCTGCTCGGCAAGTGGATGCGCGAACTCTACGAGCGCTTCACCGCGACCATGGACCGCTGTCACGTTGCCGGCTGGCGACGCTGGATCCTGGTCGAGCCGCTGTCGGAAATGGCCAGCCTCGGCACCGGCGGGCTACTCTTGATGCTGGCGCTCGGCCTGCCATCGATGCGCCAGACTTCGGACGACGACTGGCTGAAGAAATCCGATCTCGCGGTCACGTTCCTGGACCGCTACGGCAACGAGGTCGGCAGCCGCGGCATCAAGCACAATGATTCCGTGCCGCTCGACGAAATGCCCGATTCGCTGATCAAGGCGACACTGGCAACCGAGGACCGCCGCTTCTACGACCATTTCGGCATCGACTTCATGGGCACGCTCCGCGCGCTGGTCACCAACGCGCAAGCAGGCGGCGTCGTGCAAGGCGGCTCGACAATTACCCAACAGCTAGCCAAGAATTTGTTCCTGAGCAATGAGCGCACCTACGAACGCAAGATCAACGAAGCGTTTCTCGCGCTGTGGCTCGAGGCGCACCTGAGCAAGAACGAAATCCTTAAGCTCTACCTCGACCGCGCCTATCTCGGCGGCGGAGCGTTCGGTGTCGATGCGGCGGCGCAATACTATTTCGGCAAGTCGGTGCGTGACGTGACGCTGCCGGAAGCGGCGATGCTGGCCGGCTTGTTCAAGGCGCCGACCAAATTCTCGCCGCTCGTCAATCTGCCTGCGGCGCGCGCGCGCGCCAACGTCGTGCTCGACAACCTCGTCGAAAACGGCTTCATGACCGAAGGCCAGGTCTATGGCGCCCGCCGCAATCCGGCGACGCCGGTCGATCGCCGCGACGACGGCGCGCCGAACTATTACCTCGATTACGCCTTTGACGAGATGCGAAAGCTCGTTGACACGTTTCCGAAATCGGTCACCGATCGCTTCTTCGTGGTGCGGACCGCACTCGACACCAATCTTCAGCACTATGCCGAGCACGAAATCGAAAACGAGCTGCGGCAGTATGGCCATGACTACGGCGCAAGCCAGTCTGCCGCCGTGATCGCCGACCTCGACGGCGGCATCCGCGCCATGGTCGGCGGGCGCGATTACGGCGCCAGCCAGTTCAATCGCGCGACCGACGCGCTGCGCCAGCCCGGTTCCTCGTTCAAGCCATACGTCTATGCCACCGCGCTCGCGAACGGCTTCAAGCCTACGTCAGTATTGGTCGATTCGCCGGTTTGCATCGGCAATTGGTGCCCGCACAACTATTCCGGCGGCTACTCCGGCTCGGTGACGCTGATCGAAGCCATCACGCATTCGATCAACGTCATCCCTGTAAAACTTTCGATCGAGCTTGGTCACGGCAATCCAAAGCTCGGCCGCGCCATGATCGTGCAAACCGCGCGCAATTTCGGCATCCAGTCGCCGCTGCCGGACACGCCCTCGCTGCCGATCGGTGCCGACGAAGTGTATGTCTATCAGCATGCGGTGGCCTATGCGACGTTTCCTAACCTCGGCAAGGCAGTTGTGCCGCATGCCGCGCTCGAGGTGCGCAACGGCACCGGCCAATTGGTCTGGCGCTTCGACCGCGACGGCCCGAAACCGCAACAGGTGATCGCCCCGTCGGTCGCGCTCGACATGATCAAGATGATGAACTCGGTGGTCGAGAACGGCACCGGCCAGCGCGCCAAGCTCGACGGTATCCCGGTCGCGGGCAAGACCGGAACCACCAATGCCTGGCGCGATGCCTGGTTCGTCGGATACACGGGCAACTTCGTCGGCGCGGTCTGGATGGGCAACGACGACTATACGTCGACCAAGCGCATGACCGGCGGCACGCTGCCGGCGATGACGTGGCACAACATCATGACCTATGCGCACCAAGGTATCGAATTGCGGCCGCTGCCGGGACTGAACGCGCCGCTCCATGCGCCGCCAATGCCTGAGGCGGCGCTCAAGGGTGTCGATGAGCCGCATCCGGCGCTCTTGACGCGCAAGGGAACCGACGTTCTGGTGCGCATCGAGCGCCTGCTCGACGATGCAAACCAGGCGCTGTCGGCACAACCGGCGTCCGCCGGTTCGCTTGGCGCGCTTGACCTCAACAAAACGTCACCCGGCACTGTGGCCGCAGCCGACCGCGGCGCCGGCGGTGGCCCCCGCGGCGACTAGCGCATGATCCCGAAAAGGGGCTACCGAAATTCTCGGCCGACGAACTGAAATCTGAAGTGGACTGAAATTGCGCCTCCTGTTCGGTTCATGCTTTACGCTGTTGCTCGCCGCCGCCATCGGTCTCGGCGCGACGTGGATGACGATCACGCGCGGCATCGCGTTCGGCTCGCTCAGTATCGGCGCCTGGACCGCATGGCCGAAAAGCGGCTCGGTGGATATCGATCCTTATACGCGCGCCACTATCGCCCGCACCGGGGAGCTTCCGATCGGGGTAGGAGACGGCGTGGCGTTCTACGCACGTACCGACGACTCCGGACATAATTTCGACGGCCGCTGCACGTTCACGGTCAGCGGCATGACGCCGGCCGCACGCTACTGGACCCTCACGCTGTATAATCTGGACGGCGGCCTGGTCGCCAACGCACTCGATCGCCACGGCTTCACAAGCGAAGAAATCGTGCGCGACGCCGAAGGCCGCTTCGTGATCACCGTTGCGCCGCAGGCACGGCCCGGCAATTGGCTGCCGACCGGCGGTATCGAGCGCTACGTTCTGGCGTGGCGGCTCTATGACACCCCGATCGGTGTCGCGACGCGTACCACCAAGGAAGGCCCGATGCCGGCGATCGCTCGAAAGGCCTGCTCATGATCCGCGTGCTGCTGTGGGTCCTCGGCGCCGTGCTGCTCGGCGGCATCGTGCATCTTGCAACCGTGCTGGTGCTGCCGAGAGCAGCGAGCCAGGATGCCTATTCCCGGCTGGTGCCGCTGACCAAAGTCAACGCCGTGGTGCCGCTGCCGTCGCCCACGGCCGAAGCGTCCATCATGCCGTTCATGGATCCGGCTTTCACGGCGGCGGTGTGTCGCTACGATCTCTCCAGCGGCGTGATCAAGCTCAATGTGCCGCTCAGCCAAGCCTACACATCCGTGACATTCTATACGCGCAATAGTGTCGCCTATTACGCGATCGACGACCGCGCTGCCGGCCGGCGCGCCATCGAGCTCGACCTCATGACTCCGGAGCAGCACGCGCAAGTGCCCGAGGAAGAGGACGTTACAGCCGCCGATCGCCTGATCATCGAGTCGCCGACGACAACTGGCTTGATCGTGTTGCGGGCGCTGGCGCCCGAGCCGGGACTGATGCCGATGGCGCGACGCGCGCTCGCCAACGCGCAATGCCGGCTCGGCCCGGTGCAGTAGTTATTTCGCGACGATTTGCGCCGGCGCTTCGGCGAGATGCAGCGCGGTCGCGACCTGGTTTGCCGCGATCTGCTGTTGCAGCTCGGTGAGGACGTGTTCGGCTTCGGCCGCAACCGGCGCGGGCTCGGCGACAGTCAGATGCTCGAGCGCGTAGCGGTACCCGGCACAGCGCTCGGTCAGCGAGTGATGAACCCAGGCAATGGTCAGGCTGTTTTCGCCGACGCGCGCAAGTGCGCTGACGCGTTCCGGCGGAGTAAGGTCGGCGACGTATTGCATGCTCTTTTCGCGCCGCTGATCGACATCGACCACACGGCGCGCGGTTTGGAAGAACGGCTCGATGCGAACGATGTCGTTGCGCATATCATCGATCAGGGTGTTGTAGCGCGCGATGGTCGAGCGATGGAATTCGCCCATCAGATGCGCGTAATACGCCGCGGTATCGAACGTCCACAAGTCGCGGCGGAAAGCGCGCTTTTGGCCGTATTCGTAGACCACAGCATCCCAGCGCACGCGGTCATAGGGCGGTTCGATCAGCGGAAACGCAAGATCGCGCAAAGCGCGCTCGTCGTCGGTCAGGTTGTTGACCGAAACCGGCGCCCCGGCGTGCGCCGCCGCCTCCTGTCCGACCCAGGCGTGGACATCGTCGGTGACCAGGGGCGATTGCAAACGGCCGAGGTCGCCGATGCTGGTGCAGCCGGACACGAGCAGCGCCGCAAAAACAGCGAACGGCGGCCTCGATCCGTGGGTAAATCGCACTCGCGGCGACATTGACGTGCCGGCTTTCAGCGACGCCTCATGCGGCGGCGGCCGCCCCCGGTATCCGCGGGCGGCGGCGTCTGCGGCCCGGCGTTCTCTGCGACGGTTCCATCGTACCGCTCGATCCGGATGACCGGAAGGATGATGACGGTAGCGGATTCATCCGGCGCCTCGACGCGGCCGAACCTTACAATGCGCCCCTCATCGGGGAATTTCACAATATCGCCCACCAGCCACTTCCTAAGACGGCCGACTCGGAGCTGCCCGATCCGCGATAATCGGCGTCATCATGATTAAGCGGCATGCAAGGTTAACGCTCCGCTAACGCGCACAAATTAGGCTCTCGATCCAGGTTGCCTTGCCGGTTCCCAGTTGCAATCGAGTCACCTGCGATGGAAATGCCAAGTCTGTTTGACGGCCTCGCCGAAATCGGATTACGCGGCAGCGTCGAGATGCGTCCGACGCTCATCCGCGTCCTCACCGACCTCTTCGTGCAAAAACTCAAGCACACGCCCGAAGAAGAGCGGTACTACACCGAGCTTGCGCTGAGGCTGTTGGGTGCGGTGGATGCGCCGACGCGGGCCGCCGTCGCGGCAAAATTGGCCCGGCACCTAGCTCCGCCGCTGCGCGTGGTGCAATATCTTGTTAACGATCTGCCGGAAATTGCCGCGCCGTTGCGGGGACATGCGGTGCTCCGAGAGCCCGTTCGGGTCGAGCCTCCGGCCCGTCCGGCCGTCGCGCCCGCGATCGAAACCACGGCCGCTTTAGGTGTGGAGCACGAGGAGCCGGTAGCCGCAGACGAAGCGACGGACGATAGCCGCATTGTGGATGCTCACCATGGCGTCGCTTCGGCGACAGCCGTCGAACTTAACGAGATTTTTTTCTCCGCAACCGCGGAGGAGCGACGGCTCATTCTGCTTAACTTGCACATAGCGGCACCGCTTTCGGCCGGTCAGGTTGCGATTAGCCGCGATCCGACGATCGGCCAGCGCCTCGAGGCTGCAGCGCTCGGAAACTTCCGCGAGGACCTTGCCAAGCAATTTGCACGCGCCCTGCAGGTTCCCCACGAGCAGGCCCGCCGTGTCACGCGCGACAATTTGGGGGAGCCCTTAGTGGTAGCGGTCAAGGCACTTGGCATTCCGCGCGACGTGTTCCATCGCATCCTGATGTTCGCCAACCCTGCCGTGGGTCATTCGGTCGAACGCGTCCAGGTGCTCGCCGCGCTCTTCGACGAAATGACGTTGCCGGCCGCGGAGAGCTTGGTCGCGATCTGGCAGGCTTTGCCCAAGGGCGAGCGGATCGCGGCCCGGCATCAACCGCTGCATTGGAACGATGACCAGTCGCGGGCACGGCCCGCCGCGGCGATCGCCCGACGTCCACAGATCGCGCCGCGGCCATCGGAACGCCGCAACGCCTCGTGAGCGTTATTTGCCGGCGACGAGATTGAGAAAATTCCGCCCGGCGCGATCCTCGACCTCGACGATCCAGACGTCGGGATCGAATTTCACTTCGCGTGTCAGGTAGGCTTCGACTGCTGCATCGGTTGCCGGCAGTTCGTTGAGGCACAGGCTGAAGGCGCGATCGGTATCGCGAATCGCATCGAATTCGCTTTGCGGCGCCGGACCGAATAGATCCGAGGTGCCGTCGAGCCGGTCGATGCGAATGAATATGGCGCCGGCGTCTTCGGCGCCGCGCCGGCGCACGACGGCGGGGATGCCCTCGACTTGGCAGCGACGAAGATAGGCGGCGACCCATAGCGCGGTTTTAAGACGCATCGCCCGAGATATGACTCGATCCGGCGAGCGCCGCAAATCCTGCTATTCGAGTGGGCGTCCGGTCATCGCGCCAAGCTCGCCGACCAGCTTGTCGGAAACCCGGCCGCTGACCGGCAGTTTGTGTTGACGCTCAAATTTTTCGATGGCGTCGCTGGTGGCGGAATCGAGCATGCCAGAGGGCTTGATCTGGCCGTAGCCGTAATCCGACAGCACGCGCTGCACAGCCGCTATGCGTTGCGACGGGCCGATGAGATCGGCAATAGGATCGTTGCGCCGCACCGGCGCCGGCACGGGCAACGGCACTGAGGCGACCTGTTGAAGTTGCGCGGGCGCTGACATATGCGCCGGTGCCAGATCCGCGGGCTTCAGGGTGCCCTGGATTGCGGGCTTGGCACGCGGGTCCGTCACCACAACTGGCTGTACCGGCGCAGCAACAAAAGGTGCCAATTGCGCGCCCGCTTGCAGGAAGACGGCGTTGACAATGATCACCAGCGTCGCCGCGGCCGCGCCCAGAACGGCGAACGAGTCGACCGGGCGCTGTGCGACGCGCGTCCACAACCGCGATCCAAGCGAGGCGGCTGTGACTTCTCCGCGCGGTCGCGCGCGGCGATTTTCGCTGCTGCGGTCACGCACTTTTCTTTACCGCCCTGCCGTCATGGGCCAAGAGATCGTATGGCGCCGCATGTTTGCCCCGCTGTGCGGCGCTTTTGTTCAGCGTGTGGTCCGCCACGGCATTCAGCGCGCTCACCGTTGCCTGGGCCGGATATTGCTTCACCGGACGAGCCCGCTCGCAATCGAGCGGCAGGCAGACGGTGATGCGGGTGCCCTCACCGACCTTGCTCCGGACGGACATCTCACCGCCGTGGAGCCGCACCAAGCCCTTGACGATCGAAAGCCCCAATCCGGTTCCGCCGTGGCGACGGTCGTAGGATGTGGCCGCCTGAAAATAAGGTTCCCCGACCCGCGCCAAATCCTGCGCGCTGATGCCGACGCCGTTGTCCGCGACGGCGAACGAGATATCAGCCGCTCCGGCATGAGCGCTGACGGTGACACTACCGCCGCGGTCGGTGAAGCGAATTGCGTTGGACACCAGATTGAGCAGTATCTGATTAAGCGCGCGCTTGTCGGCGACGATCTCGGGGAGATCGTTGCTGATGATTTTCTCCAGCGCGATGCCCGCTTCGCGCGCACGCAATGCCAGCATGTCGCAACATCCGGTCACCACCTGCGCCGGCTCGAACGGCTCCGGCGTAATTTCGAAATTGCCGGTCTCGATCTTCGACATATCGAGGATACCGTTGACAACAGCCAGCAAATGATTTCCGGAATCGTTGATTACACCGGCATATTCGTTTCGGCGCGCGGCATCGATCCTCAGGGCTTCTTCCTTCTTCAGCATGTCGGAGAAGCCGATGATGGCGTTGAGCGGTGTGCGCAGCTCATGGCTCATCGTGGCAAGGAAACGACTCTTGGCGGCATTGGCACGCTCCGCTTCCGCACGCGCCTCTTCAAGCGCCTGCTGCTGCAGCTTACGGCCGGTGATATCGCGCGATACGGCAACGACTTCGCGATTGCTCTTGGCCCCGACATCGCCATTGGCGTGCTCAAGCGGCCGGCATCGCATCTCGATCCAGACGAATTCGGTCGTCGACGAGCCGTTTGCGTCGATCCCGTCGCGGCGCACGCGGAATTCGACCGAAGGATTTTCGCCCAATGCGGCGGCTTCACCCAACGCCATCAGATAGGCCGGACGATCGGCGACATGGATGCGGTCGAAAAGGCCGTGGCCCTGCAAATCGACCAGCCGGCCGCCGAACAACGATTCACCGGCCGGCGACATGAACAGCACGGCGCCATCGCGGCCATGCCGAGTGATGGTATCGGTCATGTTGCGCGCCAGGAGCCGGTAGCGGTCCTCTTCGGCATAAAGCAGCCAGAAGCTCGTGCGCGCCAAGGCCTCAGCGCCGAGCGCAAGGCCTGCCGCATAAAGCGCGGCCGAAACGATCCCGAGCGCCGCGAGCGATGAATGCGCGATCGGGCTCTGAGCCGGCAGGAGCTGTTCGACATCGAGAAACACCAGGAGCCCTGCGGCACCGAGCGCGAGTGTCGATGCAGTTGCCACGACGCGGCGCGACGCCGACAGCGACGCCTCGAGCGGTACGACCACAAGCCAGATTGCCGCAAAAGAAGAGATGCCGCCCGTCGATGCGGCCACCGCCGTCACCAACCCGGTCAGGGCAAGCGATGAGAGAACGTGCGCGCTTTCGTAGCGGCCGGTGCGGGACAGAAAATATGCAGTGAGAATCGGCACGATCAGCCAGGCGAACACCATCAGCTCGATGGTGTTCGGTGCGCCGCGAGCAAGAAGATAAATCGGAAAAGCCGCCAGCGCGACGATACTGCCGAGCAGCCGTGGCGCGATAAAGGATCGATGGCGCGCCGCCGTCAGCGCGTCTTGCTGCGCCGAAGGATGCACCAGTGTTTCGACATAATCGCGTATCGGCGCAAAGAGACCCACGTTCCCGCGCACGTCCGGCCCTTGCAGACGCGCTCCCCCTTTTCTTCGCCGGATCGTGTCAGACGGCGCTTAAGCGAACACTAAAACGTCGGCTGCCGGGGATGTCCGCCGCCCCGCCTGATCGGCGGTCATAGTGAATCGTCCGTTGCCGTGGACGGTTGCTATTTGTTTGACGCGTGTGAAAATTTCGAATCCCACGCTAAATCGCCATCCTTGAGCGACGCGGAAGGCCGCGATCCAGCTCGCCGGGCGCATTCGCTCAAATTTTAGGTAAATCATATTTTGTCCAATTGAACGAAAATTTGCGGCGTATTCTCCTCGATTATGCGCAAAAACGCGCACATCCCGCGAACGCGGCTTTCAATGCTGCCTGTTAGTCTGCGCATACGTGCGGCGACGCAAGTCGCGGGGATACGGGCCTGATGTTCTTTTTGTTGCGAATGGCGTTTTGGCTCAGCGTCGTGCTGATCCTGTTGCCGAGCGGCTCGACGCAGCGCGCGCAGTCGCCGAGCGAGATCAGCGCCTCTGATGCCATATCGGCGGCGTCCGCGACGGTAGCGGACATGCGCGGCTTCTGCGCGCGTCAGCCGGAAGCCTGCTCAGTCGGATCGCAAGTGGCAGTTTCGCTGGGCTATCGGGCACAAGCCGGCGCCAAGATGCTTTATGATTTCTTGACCGAGAAGCTTTCACGGCGAGACGCCGGGTCGGTTGTGCACACCGGAAGCATTACCAAGACGGCGCAGGATAAATCCGGGCAGGACGGCACCTCACAGAATACGCTTATCCCCGCCGATCTGGCGACGCCCTGGCGCGGACCACAGGCGCGCAAAGACCCGAAACACTCGGCTTAGGTCTCCATCCGGCGAGACGGTCGATCCGCCCGCCACGGCGCTCTATATATATACAGAGGGCAGTGTGGGACAAAGGCAGAATGGCTGATATCGCCGAAATCATCGACAATTTCTCGGACCTCGAGGATTGGGACGATCGCTATCGCTACCTGATCGAGCTGGGGCGGGATCTCCCGCCGCTGCCGGCTGCCGCGCACAACGATGTCAACAAAGTGCAGGGTTGCGCCAGCCAGGTCTGGCTCGATACCACGGTGCGGCCTGACGGCGCGGGCGGTCCGGTGCTGACGTTCGAGGGCGACAGCGATGCGCATATCGTCCGTGGACTGATTGCGATTCTGCTTGCAACGTATTCGGGCAAGCCCGCGCACGATATTCTGGGCACCGACGCCATAGCGCTATTTGAAAGGCTGGGGTTGAAGGAGCATCTCACGCCGCAGCGCTCCAACGGTTTCCGCTCGATGGTGGGTCGTATCCACTCCGACGCACGTGCAGCGCTGGCGACGGCGGCGTGACAAATGGCTGCCCGACCCACGTTCTAGCCGCGCCCGCGATCGTGTTGTAAGTCTGCTTGGGGCGGGAGGACTTCCCGGGTAGGCAGCACGTTGCAAGAGTCCAAATTCATTCTGCGCGCCGCACTGACGGACGTATTTGCCGGCGCCGTCTGCAGCGTCTTGTCGATCGCCTATTGTCTGTCTTACGCAGCACTGATTTTCACCGGCCCACTCGATCGTTATCTGTCCTACGGCATCGCCGTCACATTCCTGTCCGCAGCCATTGGCGGATCGATCGTTGCATTGCGCAGCTCGCTGTCTTTTGCGGTCGCCGGACCGGATAGTTCTATTTCCGTCGTCATCGCCGCGCTCGTTGCTACCGTCATGCAGCGACTGGTCGCCGCCGGCAGTATTGACGTGCTTACGCCGGCGCTGATCGCGATGTCGCTCGCAACCGCATTTACGGGGCTCCTGCTCTGCGTGCTTGGCTTCACCCATGCGGCCCGCGCAATCCGATTCATGCCTTATCCCGTGATCGGGGGCTTCCTCGGCGCGACCGGCTGGCTGATGGTTACCGGTGCAATCCAGGTAGTCGCCGACCAACGCCCAACGCTCGCCAATCTTGGCGCGTTCACCGATGCAGCGATCGCCGCAAAGCTTGGCGCGGGAGCAGCGGTTGCGCTTGCATTGCACGTGTTGCTGCGACAATCCAAAAGCCCGTTTGTCCTGCCCGGCGTCCTGCTCACGGCATTCGCGGCGACGCACCTTGCGGTCGTATTGAGCGGATCGACGCTTGGCGCGGCGCAAGCCGGCGGCTGGATGTTCAAGCCGCTGGCGGCGGCCGGGCTGACATTGCCCTGGAAGTTCTCGGCGCTCCACGCGTTCCCCTGGGGGTCGTTACCGTCGCTCGCCGGCGATGCGCTTGCCGTTATGTTCGTCACTATCAGCACGCTGCTGCTCAATACAAGCGGGATCGAGATCGCTACCCGCACCGAAGCCAATATCGAACGCGACCTCAAGGTTCTCGGCATCGCTAATCTGCTGACAGCAGCACTCGGCGGTTATGTGAGCTGCACGTCATTCAGCCGGTCCATCCTGGTGCGTACCGCGGGTGCGACGAGCAGGCTGTCGGGGCTTACGGTGGCGGCAATCTCGGCGGCCGTTCTCGTCGCCGATCCGTCGTTCGTAGGCTACGTGCCCAAATACGTCCTCGCCGGGCTGCTGTTCTATCTGGGTTCCGACCTCGTCTATCAATGGCTGCTGCATTCGTCGCGGCGGCTTTTGCCGCTGGAATACCTTTCCCTGATTGCGATCGCGGCGCTCATCATCTATTCCGGCTTCATCGCCGGGGTCTTGATCGGCATCGTGATCGGTTGCGCGACCTTCGCTCTGAGCGCGAGCCGCGTGAACGCCATCAAGTTTGCTTTTGACGGCTCGGAATATCGCTCTTCGCTCGATCGTGGTCCCCGCGAATTGCTCGTGCTGGCCGAGCATGGCCGGCAAATCCAGGGCATAGCGCTGCAAAGCTATTTGTTCTTCGGCTCGGCCAATCGCCTCTACCAGCATGTCAAAGAGCTGCTCGCGCGACAACCGGATTGCCGATTCGTCATTTTCGACTTCCGGCTTGTGACCGGCATCGATTCCTCCGCGACGCACAGCTTCGCGCAAATCAAACAGACGATGGCGGCACAAGGCACGCAGATCGTGCTGGTCAATCTCTCCCCGGAACTGGAACGGGCCTTCAGCACGGCGAGATTCATCGACGATAACGTCACCGTTGCATCCGATCTCGACCGGGCGCTTGAGTCCTGTGAACAGCAAGTCATCGAATCGCAACGCGCCGGGACAGGCGACCGACCGTCCTTGCGGGCATGGTTGTCAGAAGCCTTGGACAGTGCGGAATATGCGGATCTGCTGTCCGACTACTGCCAGCGGCTCGAAATCGAGGCCGGGGGTATCATCGCCAGGCAGGGCGAGCCCGCCAACTCGATGCATTTCATTCTTCAGGGCCGCGTCGGCATCATTGTCGATCTGGGCGATGGCCGGACCATGCGTGTGCGGAGCCTCGGCGAGCATACGACGATCGGCGAAATGGGCTTGATCACGCACCGGCCGCGCAGCGCCACCATCCAGGCTGAAGCGCCGAGCGTGCTCTATGAATTGACCGCGCAAACTTACGAGAAAATCAAAATGGAACGGCCGGACCTGAGCCAAGCTCTGCTCGGCTATGTGGTCTCGGTGATGTCCGAGCGGCTCAGCTTCGCCAACCGCGTCGTCGGCGTTTTGCAGCGCTAGAGTATGACCGGTCGCTGTCTCAGCCGCGATCGCGGCGCCGGCGGCGCTGCTGGCCAAGCCCCATCTGCTTGGCGAGCTGGGAACGGGCGGCCGCATAGTTGGGCGCAACCATGGAATAATCCGAAGGCAAACCCCACTTCTCGCGATATTGATCGGGCGTCATGTTGTAACGCGTGCGAAGGTGCCGCTTGAGCGATTTGAACTTCAGCCCGTCTTCCAGGCAGACGATGTAATCGGGATGGACCGACCGTTTGACCGGGACGGCGGGCTTGGGCGGTTCGGCCGGTGCCGCCGCCTGACCGCCCGATACGCGCTTGAGCGCAGAATGAACCAGGCCGATCAGCGCTGGAATGTCCGCAGTCGGAACCGGATTATTGCTGACATAGGCCGCGACAATGGTTGCGGTTAGCTCGATGAAACTGCTCTCGCTTGTATTGTCGGCCATCGGTCTGATCTCTCGAACGTTCCAATCCCGTCGCAATCTTGCTCCGGGGCTCAATCCTTACGCGGCCCACTTTGGGATACCGGGATTATTCAAGAATTCATTTGCAGCGTACTATGCCATGGCGGCACTGAAACTTGCCTAGACGTAATCTATATTAGGTTCAGCAGTCAAAGGCAATAAAGTACTCTGATCCTGCGAAATCTCGGAGAAAAAGTACTTTGATTATCCGACGTAAAGGAAGGGACGCGCCGCTCGCGGCCGTTGAAATAAGCGCCGGTAGGTGCTGATCGCCCCGAAAATTGCCGGTCGTCGCCGCCGGCTACGCGTTTTGTTCGATATGATTGCGCAATTCGGTGATTGAGCCGAAGCGCAGCGTGCCCTGCGGCAACTGCGCCTCGATCGAACCATCCGAGTAAAGCGTGTAGGCCATGCCATCGACCACGCCGGATTTGAGAATCGACACAGGCCTAGCGGCCTCCGGCGCCGTGGCCGAGGACGCGACCGCAGGTGCAGGTTCGGTGTCCGGCATCGGCACCGCGGACTCCACAGCGGCAGCTTGCGCTGCCTGCCCCGACCGCCTGCGCTTCGGCCAGAACGCGTCGAAATTACTTACGCGAGCCGGGGGACTCGCCGTCCGGGCAACCGTCTCTCCGCCGCGCCGCAAAATTACCGGAGCCGTCGGGTTTGCCTGGCGCTCGGCGACATCTTCATCAGCTCGCAGCGGCGATTTCGGCAATAGCGAGACATCGGCTTCCTCGACGATCGGAGGATTTTCGAGCCGCAATAAGCTCGGGAATTTCTCTCTCAGGCGTTCTGCTTCGTGGGCGGCCGCAGTCATCGGTGCCGAAGCAAGTCCTGGCAGTTCAGGCGCCGCTGGCGCTTTGGGCGTCTCGGCAGCCGGTTGGGGAGGAAGTGAAACGGTCGGCTCAGTGGGCTCTGCGACTAAACTCGCTGGATCGTTCGCGGCGACGCCGGCTATCATCACGTCCGGTTGGGGAGTGCCGACAGCCAGCCGTGCCAACGCCTTTTCGATGCGCCCGAGTTGCCGAACCGCAATGCCGATCCCGATCAGAAGGAGTCCGCCGACGATCGCAACCATACCGGGCGTGATAACACTGGGATCGAATGTGTGCGTTTGAACCGACACGCCCGAGCCGACGAGAGCAATTCCCGCGGCACCAACCACCACGCCGAAGACCATCAATAACGCGTACATAAGAACATCCCCCGACCTGACGCTCGGGGCCCCAAAGCGGTAACTATTTTGGCCGCACTAAGAGTGTGGCGCAAGGATTAATCGCTGCAAGCATAGCCATTTGGCTCCCAGAGTTACCAAGGCAAGCCAGGTAATGCGTTGCAGGACACGTCGAATTTGGGCGCTAACCATATTCCCGGGCATGCAACCGCCGGCCGCCCGATGGCCATCACCGGAAGGCGTTGCCCAACCCCCGCCTTTACGCCAATCTAACGGAACCATTCCCTTTGTCTGACGGTTCCACCAAGTTACCGCACAGTTCGCATTAACCTTGAGGAGTACAGCTTATGGCATTCACGCTGCCCGACCTTCCTTATCCCTATGATGCGCTGGCCCCGCACATGTCGCGCGAGACGCTGGAATTTCATCACGACAAGCATCACCAGGCTTACGTCACGAACGGCAATAATCTGGCCAAGGGCACTGAGTGGGAAAACAAGCCGGTCGAAGAAGTCGTCAAAGGCACCTTCGGCAAGAATGCGGGGCTCTTCAATAATGCTGCGCAACATTACAACCACATCCACTTCTGGAAGTGGATGAAGAAGGGCGGAGGCGGCGAAAAGCTGCCGGGCAAGCTGGAGAAGCAGATCGCCTCCGACATCGGCCCGATGGCCAAACTGAAGGAGGACTTCACCCAAGCGGGTGTCACGCAATTCGGCTCCGGGTGGTGCTGGCTCGCGGTCAAGGACGGCAAGATCACCGTCATGAAATCGCCGAACGGTGAAAACCCGCTGGTCCACGGCGCAAAGCCCATCCTTGGCTGCGACGTCTGGGAGCATTCCTACTACATCGATTATCGCAACCGCCGGCCGGATTACCTCAAGGCGTTCTTTGAGAATCTCATCAACTGGGACTACGTGGCCGAGATGTACGAAGCCGCGATGAAATAAGCGCTGGCGCTGCCATCAGGCGGTGAGCGGGGCCGTCGGCCCCGCTGTTTGCGCCCGATACCGCCCCACGACGCTGTTTTGACGCATTGCTCTTGGCACGCATGCATGATGTGCCGAGAAGGCGGTACTGCACATCCAAGCCGGGACACTCGTGCATCAGCCTGCGGCGAAGCCGATTTTGCCAACTGCCCGTATGGTCGCGAACGCGCGGCTCGTGGACGCGCTGGCCATTCTTGTGCTGGTGCTGACCGGGGCCATCGCCGCTGCGACATTCCGCGATTACGGCCTGGGCTGGGACGACTATACCCATTCGCAGTACGGTAGCCTGCTGGTGTCGCTGTATTCCTCCGGGTTTGCCGACAAGCGCGCGCTGTCGTTTGTCAATCTCTACATGTACGGCGGCGGCTTCGATCTCCTCGCCGCTCTCGTGGCGAAGGTCCTACCGTTCGGCCTGTTTGAGACACGGCGGCTCGTCGGCGCCGCTGTCGGCTTGGTCGGTTTGTTCATCACATGGCGGCTCGGCCGGCGTCTTGGTGGCCCGTTTGCCGGCCTTGTTGCCCTCATCCTGCTAGCTGCCTGCCCGCTTTATTACGGACACATGTTCATCAACGCCAAGGACGGGCCATTCGCGGTCACAAGTGTTCTGGCGCTCCTCGGCATCGTGCGAGCATTCCAGGAATATCCGCGGGCGACGCCGGCGACGATCGCGCTGTGCGGCGTCGGCATTGGCCTTGCGGTCGGCTCACGCGTCATGGGCGGTTTCGCGTTGATCGATGCAATGGTCCCGCTGCCGCTTCTCGTTGCGCTCCGTGCTCGCGGAAGCGGGTTAAAACCGGCTTTCAGCGAGTGCGGACTATTCCTCTACGCGCTCATTCCGGGTGCGATCCTCGCCTATCTGGTGATGGGCCTGGTCTGGCCGTGGAGCGTCGTCGCGCCGCTCAACCCGTTCCATGCCGTCGAATATTTCTCCAATTTTTTCGAGAAACCGTGGCGCGAATTATTCGACGGCCAACTGTTTCTGGTTCCAGATATGCCGCGCAGCTACGTGCCGACACTCATGGCGCTGCAACAACCGGAACTGCTTTTGGTTCTCGGGCTCGGCGGAATGGTTGGCGCAACTTTCGCCATCGTCGGGCTTGGCAAAAGACATGGAGACGCCGGACGCCGCGCAGCTTTGCTTGCTATCGTCCTCGCGGCAATGCTTCCGCTGTTGATCACCGTTATCGCGCGGCCGGCAATGTATAACGGCATCCGTCACTTCGTGTTTACGTTGCCGCCGTTCGCCGTTCTTGGCGGCCTGGCGGCAAGCTGGTTTGCAAAGAGCCTGAAGCGGAATGGTGTTGCGGCGATGAGCCTTGCAGCACTGGTCGGCGTCGCCGGCGTGGCCTCCCCGGTCGTCGAGATGGTGCGGCTGCACCCCTATCAATACACATACTACAATCATTTGATCGGCGGCGTTGCGGGCGCGCGGCCGTACTACATGATCGACTACTGGGGACTTTCAATGACACAGGCCTCGCGGCAGTTGCGAGCGATGCTTGCGGAGCGAGGCGAGGAACCACCGGCTAGCAAGACTTGGACAGTCGCTGTCTGTGGCCCGCATCCAGCCGTCGTCCTCGGCCTGGGTGACGGATTTAATGCGATCTGGGACCCCAAAGGCGCCGATTTTGCCATGATGCTCAACGAATTCTACTGCGCGGATCTCAATGCGCCGGTAGTACTTGAGATCGTACGCGAAGGCGTGGTTTATGCCCGCGTCTACGACATTCGCGGCCAGTCGTTCTCCACACTGTTGCGATATCCGACCGCCAACAAGCAGTGAGCCATGAACGAGGCCGTACCGCAGATCTTTGTATTCGACGCCTACGGCACGCTGTTCGACGTACATGCCGCGATCGCGCGGTACCGCGCGACGGCCGGTCCCGACGCGGACCGCTTTTCCGAAATCTGGCGAACAAAGCAGCTTGAATACACCTGGACGCTGACTCTTGCCGGCCACTACGTCGACTTTTGGACGCTGACCGAGCGCGCACTGGATTACGCATTGGCGCGCGTAACGAGCGTTCCCACGGAGTTGAGAAAGAAACTGCTCGACGCGTACATGACGCTCGATGCCTACCCCGATGTGCGGGCCACGCTGACACATCTCAAAACGGGCGGCGCAGGCGTCGCTATCCTCTCCAACGGTTCGCCGCACATGCTCACCGCTGCGGTAGAGTCGGCCGACGTCGCGGCGCTGTGCGACGCCGTACTCTCGGTCGGGGCCGTGCGCATGTACAAACCGCGGCCGGAAGTCTACGCGCTCGTCACCGCACGCTTCGGCCTCAAGCCGTCGGACGTCGTGTTTGTATCGTCGAACAGATGGGACGTGATGGGGGCGGCTTCGTTCGGATTCCGGCCAGTCTGGGTCAACCGCTCCGCAGTTCCGGACGAGTACCCGAACCATCCGCCGGTGCAGGTCGTGGCCAATCTATCAAGTCTTACGTCGCTCAATATTGGAACGCGCTAGGCATTGACCGCAATCGGCTCCGGCGCGACGGGAGGCAGCAATTTCGGCGCAATAAAACGGCCCTGCTCGAGATCTTCGATCTGCCGATCGATCTGTTTAATCACATAACGCGAATACGGGCCGACGTGCAGGTAGAACGCCATCAGCGTGACGATGCCGCGCACCGACTGCGGATTCGACGACATGCAGGTCATGAACGCCTTCCAGAACCGCTCGCGGCCCTCCGGCAGACGTGACAATAGTTCATGCACCATTTTGATAGTGCTCAACTTGCGCCGCACGTCGCCCTCGGGAAGTTCCTTCCGCCGCGTCGAGCAATCAAGCATCGCCGCGAGCCGCTCCAGGCGGCTGCAGAAGGCGTCGGGCTCGTAGATTTCGTAGAGCACCCTGCGATAATCGCGCAGGATTTCGAGCCGCGACCTCTTAGTTTCGTAATTGACGCCGGCTGTACATTGATCGCCCTTGCCCTCGGGCGAGGCATCGTGGTCGATGTGCAGGCGGCCTTCTTTCGCCAGGCGCCGCGTAAGCTGCGTATTCGGCAGCGCATAGAGCAATCCAACCATCGCGATAGGGATTGCCGCCTCTTCAATGAGATCGATCATCGGTCCAGCAACGGAACCCTTCTCGCTATCGAAGCCGACAATGAATCCGGCGGTCACGAACATGCCGGCGCGATAAATTTTGTGAACGCTGTCGCCGATGCTCCGGCGCGTATTCTGCTTCTTGCGCATGGCAATAAGCGTCTCGGTGTCCGGGCTCTCGATGCCCACGAAAACAGCAAAGAAATTACAGCGCTTGAGCATTTCCAAAAGCTCGCCGTCATCGGCAAGATTAAGCGAAGCTTCCGTCGTGAACTCAAATGGATAATCGTGCTCTCTGATCCAAACTTCGAGCGCCGGCAGGAAGGCCTTGATGGCCTTCTTGTTGCCGATGAGATTGTCGTCGACGAAATCGACGTGACCGCGATATCCCAGTTGGTATAGCGCCTCGAGTTCTGCCAGCATCTGCTCGTGTGCCTTGGTGCGCGGCGAGCGTCCGTAAAGCTCGATGATATCGCAGAATTCACAGGTGAACGGGCAACCGCGCGAGAACTGCACTCCGATGTAGAGATACTGCTCGAATTTCAGCAGATCGAAGCGCGGGATCGGAGTCTTGGTGACATCGACCTGGAATTTCGGAGCGACGAACATACCCTCGCGCTTGCCTTCGTCCCAGGTGGCGACAAAGTCCTGGATGATGCCTTCGACCTCGCCGAGCACGCGGAAATTCGCGGTTTCGTAGCGGTGCGGGCTGGACGTAGCATCGGGACCCCCGACCACAACCGGCAGGCCGCGTTCCCGGCACATGTCGATGATCCGCAGCGTATCGGACTGCTGGAACAGCATGCCGCCGGTCATCACCATGTCGGCCCAGGCGAGATCGCTCTCTGCGAGTTCCTCGGTGTTGCGGTTGATGAGCCGCACGTTCCACGACTTCGGCAACAGCGCGGCGACCGTAATCAGGCCGAGCGGGATCGCGGGGTATCGTGCGCCGACCAGCTCGCAGGCTTCCGAAAAGTTCCAGAAGGATTCGCTCGTGAAGCGGGGGTAGATCATAAGTACGTTGCACGCGCGCGCGGATGACGTGCGTATGAATTCTATGCTCTGCTGTTCCAAGGAACCCCACCCCGCCGCCACAATGCGCGCAGTATGACGGTCTTGCCGTCCATATATCAAGGACAAAGCCAGACTCTATGCGCCGTGTCTAGCGCCGAAAAGTTTCATGCGGGAACATGGCGTTAGCGGGACCTTTTAAGCGGCAATCTTCGGCCCGGGCCGCCGATTCATTCCGTCAAGTAGGTCCAGCGGGCGCCGCTGAAGACGCATGCACCGGGCATCCTAGGCCATAAACTTGGTCGCGAGGATTATGCCGCGTGATCGCGGTCGTCGCTTTGGTCGGGGCTTTTCAGTTCTGTCGCGATTTGCTGCTTGGTCAAATGCGTGCCGTCATCGCCTTCGACCAGCAAGGCCACACGGCCCTTGGCGTTAATATGCCGCGCCCAACTCATCGCCTCGTCGAGCACGCTGAACTCCTTGTAGAGATGGTGATCCTTTTCCAGTGGCGAGATGGATTCTGAGCCGCGCGGACCGGAATAAACTCGATAGGTCATCGGTCAAGCCTCCTGGGTTTGTACGAATCCTTGTCTGTGACCTAGATATCGCACTGAAATATACCAGCCGTATGTCGCGCGTGGAACTGCGCGGCGCGTTGACGCGGGCGAAAATGCCCGGTTACGATCCCAGCAAAACTTATAAATTCCGGAGGAACAGGTGCGCCTATTTTTTCAGCTCGTGCCAGCCGTGGTTATCGCAGTGGCACTGCACATCCAAACCGCCTGTGCCCAACCCAATGCTGCCTATGTCGTGACCTATTTCGAAGTGCTGCCGAACGCGATTGCCCCCGCAACGGCTCTCCTCAAGAAGTATCGCGACTCAAGCTTCCACGAAGACGGAAACCTTCGTGCCGACGTGCTGCAGGAACTGGAGCGTTCCACTCGATTTGCGGTGATCGAAGCCTGGCGCGACAAGGCAGCGCTCGATGTCCATGATCAGTCTCCCGGCACCACGGGATTCCGCGACAAAATCAAGGCAACCACAGCCGCGCCTTACGACGAACGCATCAACAATCCCTTGTACGTCGCGCAGGGCAAGAGCGAGAGCCAGACCGGCGCGATTTACGTCGTTACCCATGTCGACGTCATTCCACCGGGCAAGGATGACTGCATGGCGGCACTCAAGGATATGAGCGTCGATACTGCGGCCGACGCGGGCAACATCAGTTACGAGGTTTTGCAGCAGGCCAACCGCGGCAATCACTTCGCGGTGCTCGAGGCGTGGACCAACAGAAAGGCGCTCGACGGCCACGCCATGGCCGCGCATACCCGGGAATTTCGCGCCAAGCTCACGCCGATAGCGGGCGCGCTTTACGACGAGCGAATCTACAAGGCCCTGTGATCGAAAACGTCTCGCAGATCATTTCTGCGGTGCAAAATTTTGGTTGCTGTATGGCAGCAGTGTCGGACGCTGAATCACAATGAAGCCGTGATCGAGCGTGCGATGGCAGCTGTTGCAGCCCGCGCTGAGGCTGTCGAACGCGGCACCGAACGCCGCGCGGTTCTTGTCGACGATGGCCTTTTCTAAAGCCTTGATGGGCGCGCCGACCTGTTTGTCGACGATGCCCGGGCCAAGCAGCTTGGTCACGTCCTCGAACCCCTCCTCCAACTCGCCAACCTCATAATCGGCCAGCGGCCAGTTGCCGCTGTGGCCGGCGAACCAGAGCTTGATGTGGCGCAACTGTTGCAGTGTCATGATCTCGCCAAGCCCCGACAAGTTGGCGGCATTGTCCGTCGGCGGCGACTCCGCCGGTTTCGAAGCATCCTGGGCGATAGCCGCTCCCACCGTGCACATTGCCGCCGTGATCAGGGCGACGCAGATCCTGGGCATGCGCTCTCCTCCATTGCCGCCCGCGGTCAGCTCGTCGGTGAAAGGGACTCGCTGCAGACCTTGGGATACGCTCCCTGGCACGCGCGATAAAGCGCTGGACAGGCCTCCGCGGCCGCCAGCGAAGCATCGACGGTTTTCAGCCGGTCACCTGCCGCGCGCGACTGCGGGTCGTAGGCGAGCACCGCGTCGGCCCTTTCAATGCCGCGATCGTTCATCAAAAAGCGTTCCGTGGCGTCGAAGTAAACGGTCGCGGTCTTGATCGCCTCCTTGAATTTTTTTGTGTACTCGGCAGTGGCCTTAGGATCGGGCTTGATCACGCGGGCATGCGCCGCGGCATCGGCATAAAGAATATTGAGCTTGAAATAAGTGCCGCCGCATTGTGCCAGCACCAGCCAATAGGGTTTGCCGTTGAATACTCCGGGCAGCAAAACTGTGCTGTCACGCTTGTCGACCGGCACCGGGGGGGCCGGAGTTGCGCGCTCGACTTCCTGCGGTGCACGGTGGTGTCGCCTCTGCGCGTCGGCAGCCGTCGTCGCAGCGACAAGCGCAACCGTGAGCAGCACGGCCTTCGCAAAAATTCCCGGCATGATCCGATTATAATAGTTGAGTTGCGGCGCGGATTTCAAAACTTCTCGACCCAAGGCCGCACCTCGAGTTCCCAGGACCAGGCGCTGCGATTTTGTCGCAACAGGTCGAGATAGCTTTGCGCGATGGCATCGGGATCGAGCATGCTGTCGGGCTTGTCCGACGATTCAACGCGCCGGGCGCTGCGAATGCCGCCGTCGACGACGACGTGGACGACGTGGATACCTTGCGGGGAAAGTTCGCGCGCCATGCTCTGTGCCATGCCCCTGAGCGCGAATTTTCCCATGGCGAAAGGGGCCGACTGCGGATAACCCTTCACGCCGGCAGAGGCGCCGGTGAGAAAGATCGCGCCGTGGCCCTTCGGCACCATGCGTTTCGCGGCTTCCTGAGCGACCAGAAATGCGCCGAATGCCGTGACGGCGACCGATTTCTCGACCTCGGCGGGATCGAGTTCGATGAACGGACCGCGCGTCCGGTAGCTCGCGTTATAGACAACAACATCGGGAGCGCCGCCTGCGGCTTCAACATCGGCGAACAGCTTTACGACCTGTTCGCGCTTACTCGCGTCGCAAGTAAAGGCCTTGCCGCCGACCTCATCCGCCAACGCAGCCAGGTTGTCGAGCCGTCGCGCTGCGACGGCAACCTTCATTTCCGATTTGGCAAAGAGCCGGGCCAGCGAGGCGCTCAGCCCCGAACCGACCCCGACGATCAGGGCATTGCGATACTCTGCTTGAGGCATTGTCTCGTCCTTCAATCAATCACGGCGACGGCGTTGATTTCAATCAGGCAGCGTGGATCGGTCGCAAGGCGCACCACCTGCACCGTCGTGGTTGCGGGTTTCGCATCGCGAAAGTATTCGCCCCAGACGCGGTTCAAAGCATCCTGATCGGTAAGATCGGTGACGAAGCGGTCGGCGGTGACGACGTCGGCGAATGTCGCGCCCACCGCTTCAAGCCCGCGCTTGAGATTTTCCAGCGCCGCGCGCGCTTGACCCGCCATATCGCGCGGCATGGCGTCGAATTCCTCGGGCCGGTGCGGATGATGATGATACACCGGGGCAGCCGTGACGCCGGCAAGATAGACGGTGCTGCCGCCCTTGACCTTGATCGCCGGCGCGTAGGGCATCCACATGTCCGGCGCGTCCGGCCAATGCATGTGCTCGATGGTTTTCGGCATGGCGGGGTTCCTGGTCCATGCGAGGAACAACCTCGCACTATAGACTGATGCGCCCAAAATCAAAAAACCTGAAGTGGCCGCGCAATCTTCGTCAGCCACGACTGTGGGGACCTACATCCTGAATACACCAAACTTCGTCTCCAGGATCGGCGCGTTGAGCGCCACGGAGAAACATAGCGCCAGAACCCGACGGGTTTCCGCAGGCGTGATGATGCCGTCGTCCCAGAGCCGGGCGGTGGCGTAATAGGGGTTGCCCTCTGCCTCGTATTGCTCGCGGATCGGGCGCTTGAAGTCCTCTTCGTCCGCCTCCGACCAGGTCTTGCCCGATGCCTCGATACCCTCGCGCCGCACTGTCGCCAGCACGCTCGCGGCCTGCTCGCCGCCCATCACGGAGATGCGCGCATTCGGCCAGGTGAACAGGAAGCGTGGGCCGTAGGCGCGGCCGCACATGCCGTAATTGCCGGCGCCGTAGGAGCCGCCGATGACGACGGTTATTTTCGGCACCTGCGCGCAGGCGACCGCCGTCACCATCTTGGCGCCATCCTTGGCGATGCCGCCGGCTTCGTAACCGCGTCCGACGATGAAGCCGACAATGTTTTGCAGGAACAAGAGCGGCACGCGGCGCTGGCAGCACAGCTCGACGAAATGCGCGGCCTTGAGCGCGCTCTCCGAGAATAAAATTCCATTGTTGCCGAGAATACCGATCGGGATGCCGTGGATATGCGCAAAGCCGGTAACCAGCGTGGTGCCGTAGAGCGCCTTGAACTCGTCGAACTCGGAGCCGTCGACCAGGCGCGCGATCACTTCGCGTACGTCATATTGCTTCTTGAGGTCGACTGGCACGATGCCATCGAGCTCGCTGGCGTCGAATTTAGGCTCCGCAGGCTTGGCCAGCGGAATGTCGGCCGATTTTTTCGTATTCAGCCCCGCCACGATCTGGCGGCACAACGCGAGCGCGTGGCGGTCGTTTTCCGCCATGTAGTCGGCAACCCCGGACTTCCTGGTGTGAACATCGGCGCCGCCGAGCTCTTCGGCGCTGACCACCTCGCCGGTGGCGGCCTTCACCAATGGTGGACCGCCGAGGAAGATGGTGCCCTGATTGCGCACGATAATGGTCTGATCCGACATCGCCGGCACGTAGGCGCCGCCCGCGGTGCATGAGCCCATGACGACGGCGATCTGCGGAATAGCGGCAGCCGACATCGTCGCCTGATTGTAGAAGATGCGGCCGAAATGTTCGCGGTCGGGGAACACTTCAGTCTGGTGCGGCAGGTTGGCGCCGCCGGAATCGACAAGATAGATGCACGGCAGGCGATTCTCGCGCGCGATCTCCTGCGCGCGCAGGTGCTTCTTCACCGTCATCGGATAGTAGGTGCCGCCCTTGATCGTGGAATCGTTACAGACGATGACGCACTCGCGGTCGCAGACCCGGCCGATACCGGTGAGGATACCGGCGGCGTGGATGGCATCGTCGTACATCCCGTTGGCGGCCAACGGCGACAGTTCGAGGAAAGGCGACCCCGGATCGATCAGAGTCGTCACGCGCTCGCGCGGCAAGAGCTTGCCGCGGGCAAGGTGGCGCTCACGAGCGGGCGGCGGACCGCCTTCGGCCGCCTTGGCGCGTTGCGCCTCGAGCTCCGCGACCAGCGCACGCATCGCGGCCTGATTGGCGCGGAACTCCTTCGAAGCGATGTCGACGGCGGTTGCGGTAGCGGTCACGAATCCCCCTTCGGTCGAAGGGATTTCACTATGCTATGCGAGCCGGCGCAACGCCCCGGCTCGCGCGCCTAGGCTCGGACCTCCTGGCGCTGAAACACCACGTAGCCGGCGACAAACAACAAGATCGCGGTGGCAATCATCGCCACGATCTGGGGCCAGGCGATCAATACGCTCGAGGCCAGCGGCAGCGGCGCGCCGAGCACGGCGCCCTGAAGCTGGCTGAGATAGATCGGCCCGAGCGCGCGCGTGGTCGGATCAAGCAGCGCCACGACCACTTCGGCGAACAATGTCGATGGCGAGAACCGCGCCAGAATTTGTTCCAATTCCGCCGTACCGGGCGTCTGCAACCCCAGCGCCATGTAGCGCGGGTCAGGCGGCACGATGATTTGCGCCACCGCGCCGGCCAGTACCGGCCAGATAAAGGTGACGACAAGCCAGATGCCGAGGGTGATGAGCGCGGCCGTCGCCGCCGAGCGAAACAGAATCGAGAACAGCAGCGCCAGCGCCAGCCAGACACCGGCATAGACGATCGTGACCAGGAGGAACACGAAGCTGCGCGCTATTTCCTCGGCGCCGGGCGGAATACCGATCAGCAGCAGGCCGAGCCCGACGACCAGAAGCCACAGCGTGACCAGGCTGATCGACAGCGTCACAAGGCCGGCAAGGAATTTTCCAAACAGCAAGGCGTCACGATAGATCGGCTGGGCGAGAATGCGCGAAAGCGTGCGCCGATTGTGCTCGCCGTTGATCGCATCGAAACCCAGTCCGATCGCCATGAGCGGCACCAGGAATGACAGGAAGGAAACGAACGACGGCAGCGGATCGCGCGAAGTGGTGAACAGACGCAGAAACAGGAAAGGATCCTCGGCCGTCGTATCCTTGATCTGTTGGATAGCGCCGTAGAGCGCGGCTAGCGCAATCAGCACCACGAGCCATTCGAGCACGCGCATGCGGACGCTGGTCAGGTGGTCCGACAGCTCCTTGAGCATGACCACGCCGAGGCCCTGGAATGCGGAGCCTTCACGCTGCATGGCGAGTCCCCTCTGTCACGGCCTCGTCGGGCAGCGCCTCGAAGTAGCGCGTGTAGATCGCCTCGAGGCTCGGCTCCTGGACGCCGAGAAATTTCAGGCGCCCCTGCATGGCGACAACTTCGACGGCCGCTTCCGGACGCACATCGCGGTCAGCGTGCAGTCGAAGCTTGCCGATGCCGGTCTTCTCGACGCCGCTGACGCCGGGAATGAGCGCGAGCCGCTCGGCGAGCCCGGCACCATCGGCCTCGATATCGACGACATAACCGCCGCCAAGGACCTGGCGGCCGAGTTCAGGCACCGTGCCGATCAACGCGATCTTGCCCGCGCTGAACAAGGCGACACGATCGCAGACGCTTTGCACGCGCTCAAGGAGATGCGAGGAGAGCAGCACCGAGACGCCCTCGGCCTTGAAACCACGGATGATGCCGAGCAGTTCCGAAGTCGCGTGCGGATCGAGCCCCGAGGTCGGCTCGTCGAGGATGGCGATTTGCGCACCCTTCATCAGGATTTCGGCGAGGCCGAGGCGCTGCCGCATGCCGCGCGAGAAGGTCCCGACACGCTTTTCGGCAACATCGGCCAGCCCGACCCGATCAAGCGCTTCGGCAATGCGTTTTTCGCGTTCGGCGAGCCGGAAACCGATCAGCCGCGCGGTGTAGCGTAGATTATCGGCCGCCGTGAGGTTGTCATAGAAGCCCACCGTGTCGGGCAAATAGCCGACGCGGCGCTTCACCGAGAGCGGTTCGCGAGCCGGGTTGAACCCGAGTACGCGCACGTCGCCGCCGGAAATGTCCGTCAGACCCAGCATCATCAATATGGTGGTGGTCTTCCCCGCGCCGTTCGGACCGAGGAGACCGAAAATCTCCCCGCGTCCGACCGAAAACGAGACGTGATCGACCGCGACTGCCTGGCCGTAGGTTTTGGTGAGGCCGTTGGCCTCAATGACCGCGTCCTCGCTCATCGGCGGCCGAACCGCGCAACCGCACCGACCATGACGAGAAGCGCGATGCCGATGATGCCAACGCCGGCGATGCCCCACATCGTGGAGGTTGTCACCGTAACCCGGAAAGTCGTTGAGGCTGACTCGCCGCGTGCGGCAGCACGTACGGTCGTCACATAGTCGCCGGCGATGGCTTTTTCGGTCGGAGTTATCAGCGCCTGCACCTCCTTGTTGTCGTTCGGAGCGATGCGCTCGATGGTCTTCGGATCGAACTCGACTTTCCATCCGCTGGGCGCCGAGCCGCTGAGCTGAATATCCTCAGCCGGGGCGGTGCCGGTATTGGTAATGACCACCGGCACGGACGTTTCTTTGCCGGCCGACGCTCGCGTGGACACGAGACCTTCGCGGCCGCTGACATCGAGCCTGGGTTGGCCGGTGATGGTGAGGCCGAGATCGGTCGACACCGAAGCATCTTCTGCGGCGACACGCGCCGTGACTTTATAGTCGCCGGCGCCCGCAGTATTCGGCGGTGTCACCTTGAGCTTCACGTCCTTGGTCTGTCCGGCGTCGACCGGAACGGCATTAAGCTCCTGGCTGCCGTATTGCTCGGTAAAGGTGGCGTCGAAATTCTGCGGCGCTTGCGCGGACAGGCTCACGATAAGCTTCTTGCCGCTGTCGTTCTTGATGTTGAGCTGATACTCGAAGCTCGACTTCGAGGTGCCGCGGAGTTGAGGAAGTTGCGGCGTCAGCGTCAGCTTGGCCGGCAGATCCTTGGCGAGCGTCACGGCGACGGGCAGATCGACCTTGCTCTGGTCGCCGGCGGCCGAAACGGTCAGCGTCTGCGTGCCGATCGCCGCGTCCTTTGGTACGTCGAGCCGCAGCTCAAGCGTTACGCTCGCGTTCGTCCCGGGCATCGCGGCGGCGACGGGTTGGCCGCCCCCCATCAGCGTTGCCGTCCAGCCGGTCGGCACGCCTGAGACCGAAAGCGCGAGGCGCTGCGGCGGGAGATCGTAGTTCTGCAGACGCAGACTAACCGACGACGTCTCTCCCGGCCGCACGGTGACCGCCGGAAAGTCGCTCATCAAAAACAGGCCTTTGACGTCCTTGGGGGCATCGTCGGCCTTGACGGCCGGCGCCAGAACGAGTGCGAAAGCGGTAGCGGCGGCGATAAATCCATATCGCATTGGTTTTGGCTCCCAGACAAAAATGGTTCGGTTAAGCCCCTCCCGGACGCATGGGCGAGGAACGGGCATTGTCGGCGTAATCGTGACAAAATCATGCAGACACCGGCCTATTTGGCAAGAGTTGGACGAAAAGTCCTGCGGTAGGTAGCCGCAGGCACCGTTGGGTCTGCACTCATGAGCCGTAATCGACAGATCAGCGCCGGACTTCTGGCATTTCGCCGCCGGCGATCCGGCATTGAAGTCCTGCTGGCGCATCCGGGCGGTCCATTCTGGACAAAAAGAGACGATGGCGCCTGGACGATACCCAAAGGCCTGGTCGAGCCGGGCGATGATCTCCTCGCCACAGCGCGCCGCGAATTCACCGAAGAGACAAATCTTGCGGCCGACGGCGAGGTATTCGCACTGGAGCCAGTTAACCAAAAGAGCGGAAAGACGGTTCACGCCTTCGCCTTTGAGGCGGATCTCGATCTGGCCAAATTCGCAAGCAACACGTTTGAGATCGAGTGGCCGCCAAAGTCGCGGCGCCGGCAGCGCTTCCCCGAGATCGACCGCATAGCCTACCTCACGCTGCCTGTCGCAATGACGAAAATTATCGCCTATCAGCAGCCGTTATTACGCGAGCTTGAGCGGCGATTGGCATGAGCGATTCTATTCTCGCGGAACGTCGGGCCAATCGACCTCGTCGTGGGGCAGCACCCAGGGTTCGCGCCGCGCGGCTTGTCGCCACTCATGCCACGCCGGCAGCGCCATGACAGCTTGCATGTAAGCGCCGGCCGTGGCGCTCACCGCAACGGCATAGGTGCGGAAGCGCCAGACCACGGGCGCGTACATGGCGTCGGCTGCGCCAAACGAGCCAAACAGAAATGGTCCTCCGGCGCCGAAACGCTCTCGACAGCCGTTCCAAATCGCATCGATGCGAATGACGTTGGCCGCAGCCTCATCGTCCAGCACACGATGCTTCACCGGCCGCCACGTATTCATCGGCAGCTGTTTGCGCAGCGGCATAAATCCCGCGTGCATCTCGGATGCGATCGCCCGCGCATGCGCCCGCGCCCCGGCTTGCTGCGGCCACAGGCAAGCGGCGGGAAATTTCTCGGCCAGATATTCGAGGATAGCGAGCGATTCCCAGACGCGAGTTTCGCCGTCGATGAGGACGGGGACTTTGCCCGCGCCACTCAGCGCGGTGACGCGCTCCTTGAAGTCCTTGGCCTCGAGCGAGATCACGGTTTCTTCAAAGGCAATGCCGGCAACCTTCATCGCCAGCCAGGGCCGGAACGACCACGACGAATAGTTCTTGTTTCCAATGATCAGGTGCAGACCCATGAGCATTTCTACTCCGGATTTGTTTGTCGAGAAATCCAGGCTGCAGACGTCTTGCGGAAACGTTGCGCGCGGCAGGCCGTGGACAGGAGCGGATTGCGGACCGCGCTAAACGAGGCCGGATATGACCGCAATAAAGGAAACAAAGAGCACCGTCGCCGCCGTGAACAACGCTGTGAGCGCGGTCTCGAACCACACACCCTCAAGCGGCTGAGAGCGGCCCGACGCCTGTGCCGTGTCAACTTCAAACGTGGCAGGCAAGTCGGTCGACATGAAGACCCTCCTGACGAAAGATCGCGCCGAGGGCGCAGTATCTTCGCAAAGAGAAACCATCGGCTTGTATGGTAAATGATCGGTAAAAAAACTCGCTGCGGCGGCGGGATTTACGCGTCCGATGCTTACGGCGCGGGAAACAATTCGGATGTCTTGCCGGTAAGCCAGTAGCTCAGCAGTCCAATCCATTCGTGTACCGCGGTATCGGTCAGGCCCAATCCCACGTTCATGATGCTGAAGGGCCGCGCCGCATCGATTGGCCCGCGCGTGCGATAATCGACCGGATAGGCCTCGACGGGAAAACCGGCCGCCCGGAATGTGCCGATCGCACGCGGCATGTGAAAGGCCGACGTCACCAGAAGCCAGCGTTGTCCCGGCTGCGGATTGGCGATGAGCCGCGAGAATACCGCATTCTCGACGGTGTTGCGCGATTGCTCTTCGGCCGAAATCCGGTCATGGGAAACTCCCAGCGCCTCGAATTCGCTCACCGCAACACCGGCCTCGGGACCGTCGTCATAAATCAGCGAATTGCTGCCGCCGGAAATGACAATTCGCGCATTCGGATAGCGGCGCGCGAGTTCGAGGGTGACGACGAAGCGTGCTGCTCCGTCGTAAAAAGCGATGGTGCCACGCCGGATCGAAACCTCGGGCGAAATAACGCCACCGAGCATGACTATACCATCCGGCGGCCCGTGTGATGGGTCCCATGGCGGGAAGCGCTGTTCCAGCGGCAGGATCAGCACGTTGCCGAGCGGCGAAAACCCGGCGACGGCGAGCAACACGACACTGGTCACGATCAGCCAACTGGCGAGCCGCGTGAACCGCGTGCACAGTAAAATGATCCCAAGAAGTCCGAGCGAGATCAGGAAATTCGCCGGCAGCGCGAAAAAACCGAGCGCCTTGGAGAGCGTGAAGAACACGACTCAGCCACGGGACTTTCGCCATGCCGCATAGCGCGCCTTGGCGTCGTCGTTGGGCGGATAGAGGCCGGGCAGCTTCACGCCCTTTTCGACCTCGGTGAATACCCAGCTCTCATACAGCTCGTGCTCGGCACCCTCATGCGCGACGAATTCGACCAAAGCCTGCGGAATGACAACCGCGCCATCATCATCGACGACGACTACGTCGCCGGGAAATATTGCACAGCCGCCGCACCCGATCGGCTGCTGCCACCCGACGAAAGTCAGACCGTTGACGGAAGCCGGGGCAGCGACACCGGCGCACCATACCGGCAGCGCGCTGGTAATGACGCCGGCAAGGTCGCGCATGACGCCATCGGTTACGAGTGCCGTGACGTTACGCTTCTTCATCCGGGCGCAGAGGATGTCACCGAATATGCCGGCGCTGGGAACACCCATCGCGTCGGCAACGGCGATCACACCCTCGGGCATCTCCTCGATGGCGGCGCGCGTCGAAATCGGGGCTGCCCAGCTTTCCGGCGTCGCGAGGTCCTCCCGAACCGGCACGAAGCGCAGCGTGAACGCTGGCCCGACGAGGCGTTCGCCCTTTGGGGTGAGCGGTTTCGGCCCATTCATCCAGCATCGCCGGATTCCCTTTTTCAGGAGCATGGTCGTGATCGTCGCGGTCGTTACCTTGCGCAGGATATCGAATAACGGCTTGCCCATCGCATGCCTCGCCTAAGGAAGAAGGAAACCGGACACACCTCGGATCGAATCGCCAGCTATCCTTTGAGCCAACCGCCGATTCTCTCAACCGCTTCATACATATCTTGTGCTGCGCCGGCATAGCACAGGCGCAGAAAATTTCGTCCGTGCAGTGGATCGAAGTCGACTCCTGGCGTCGTCGCCACGCCGGCATCTTCCAACATGCGGGTGGCAAACTCAAAACTGTCCGTCGAAAAGCGCGAAACGTCGGCATAAAGATAAAACGCACCGTCGGCGGGCAGAAAGGAATCGAGCCCGGCGCTCGGCAACCCTTCGAGCAGGATGCGCCGGTTTTCCTCATACCCGCGCCGTATCGCCGAGAGCTCGCCGCCGGCATCGAACGCCGCTTCCGCGGCGATTTGCGACAGCGTTGGCACTGAAATCGCAAGATTTTGCTGCAGCCGCTCGACCGCACGCACGAGCGACGGCGGCGCGACCATCCAGCCGATACGCCAGCCGGTCATGCAGAAGTATTTGGAGAACGAATTGACGACGATCGCCTCGGACGACAGGCGCGTAGTGCTTTCCGCAGCAAAAGCATAGTCGAGGCCGTGATAAATTTCGTCCGAGATCACCGCGATGCCGGCATCCTCGGCGCACTGGATCAGCTCGGCAAGCGCCCCGGCCGCTATCATCGTACCGCTCGGATTGGCGGGCGAGCCGATAATGACGCCTTTGAGCGGCTGCGACCGATGTGCCGCGAGCAATGCCTCGCCGGTGATTGACCAGCGCATTTCCGCATTCGTCTCGATGAGGACCGGCTCGCAACCGAGCGCGGTGAGGATGTGACGATAGGGCGGATATCCTGGCAGCGCGACCGCCACGCGATCACCCGCGGAAAAGACGGCAAGAAACGCAAGCATGAAACCCGCAGACGAGCCCGTGGTCACGACGATGCGCGCCGGGTCGACATCGACGCCGTGCCAATCGCCGTAGGCCCGGGCAATGCGCCGGCGCAGCGATCCGATCCCTAGCGTTTCAGTGTAGCCGAGCGGTCCGCTCACCAGCGCGGCCTGTGCGGCGGCGATGGCCGTCGTCGGCGCCCCGGCAGCGGGTTGACCGACCTCCATGTGAATAATGCGGTGGCCTTGCGCCTCGAGCCGCCCGGCAGCCGCCATGACATCCATCACCATGAACGGAGGCACCGCGCTGCGGGCCGAGGGCTGTAACAGACGCTTTGCCTTCTCCAGCATAAATTCGCCTTTACGTCCCGGCAGTTGAACGTTGCATCACCGCCCCGCTGCTGCCGCATTCGGCGGCTTTCGTCACCGGCGCCGCGCCGGCGCGAACGCGATGGCAGAACGTTGACCGCAACCGGATCCGTCCATAATTTGGGCTCGAGCCGAGGGACCAAGACTGTCCCAGATGAACCCCGCAAATCCTCCTAGCAAGGTGCGCCCGGTGAGGCTAGTTTCGCGCACCGTCGCGCTCGTCACGGCCGCATCCGTTGCGCTCGGCAGCATGCCGACGCGCGCGCAGAACGGTAGCAACGCTGGCATCCCGATGATTCGCGATGCCGAGATCGAGCAACTCCTTCGCGACTACTATGCGCCTATCCAAAAGGTCGCCGGACTTAGCAACCAGAACGTCAAGGTCGTCATTATCCAAGACCGGGCATTCAACGCCTTTGTCATGGATGCGCACCACATATTCGTGAATGCGGGTGCGCTTATGGAGGCGACCGCGCCCAATCAAATCATCGGCGTTTTCGCGCACGAGACCGGACACATCGTCGGCGGCCACCTTTCCAAGATGCGGCAGGAGCTTGCCAACGCTCAGAGCGCCGCGATCGTCGCGATGTTGCTGGGTATTGGAGCCATGGTGGCCGGAGCACGCTCCAACAATACCGATATGGGCAATGTCGGGGGAGCGTTGTTCAGCGGCCCGCAGGCATATATCCAAAATTCGCTCCTGTCCTATCAGCGTGCCCAAGAGGAGCAGGCCGACCGCGCCGGCGTGCGATTCCTGACCATGAGCGGTCAATCGGCCAAGGGCATGTACGATACTTTCAAACGCTTCGCCGACGAGTCGCTGTATTCGTCGCGCTATGTCAATCCTTACGCGCAGAACCACCCGATGCCGGAAGAGCGCATGGCCGCGCTGGCCGAGCTGGTAAAGACGCCCTTCTGGGACAAGAAAGACTCGCCTGAATTGCAATTCCGCCACGACATGATGCGGGCGAAGCTCTACGGTTTCATGGACCGGCCGGACGCAGTATTGCGGCGCTACCCGATGTCCAACACCACCCTGCCCGCGCGCTACGCGCGCGCGATTTCGGCGTATCGGTTCGGCGATCTGCGCGACGCCCTCGCCGACATTGACGGCTTGATTGCGTCGATGCCAAGCAATCCCTATTTCTATGAGCTGAAAGGCCAGGCATTGCTCGAAAGCGGACATCCGTCGGAAGCGATTGCACCGCTGAAGCGCGCAGTCGCGCTCGCGCCGGATCCGGCCCTCATTCAAATCACGCTGGCACAGGCGCTTATCGGTACAAACGACCCCAAGCTGTCGGACGAAGCTGTTTCGCTGCTGCGCGCGGCCCTCATCAAGGAGCCGGAGTCGAGCGACGGTTACCTGCAACTGGCCATGGCGTATGGCCGTAAAAACGACCTGGCCGATGCCGATCTTGCCTCAGCCCAGGCTGCCTTCGCACGCGGCGATAACAAGACCGCGCGCGAGCTCGCGGCACGGGCCAAAGAGCGCTTTCCAATCGGATCGCCCGGTTGGGTGAGAGCCGACGACATCGTTGCTTTCAACAAGAACGCCAAAGAAAACCCACTGACAAAATAATCCCTCGGAAGGACGATCTCATGACCGAACGTATTTCAAAGAAAACGCGTCTGATGCTCTCGGCTTCATTGCTTGCCGCCACCGCTCTCTTTGCGCAGGCCGCCTCGGCGCAGACTTTTTCCGACGATCAGCGGCAGCAGATCGAAGGTATTGTGAAGGATTACCTGCTCAAGCATCCGGAGGTCTTGCAGGACGTGATGTCCGCGCTGGACAAGAAGCAGCAGGAAGCCGACGCCGCAAAGGCCAGCGCGACGATCAAAGAGAACAACGCGACGCTGTTTAATTCGCCGCATCAGGTCGTGCTGGGCAATCCACAGGGCAGCGTCCAGATCGTCGAATTCTTCGATTACAACTGCGGATACTGCAAACGCGCCCTTCCCGACATGCTGACGCTGTTGAAGACCGATTCGAATGTCCGATTCGTGCTTAAGGAATTTCCGGTTTTAGGGGAGGGATCGGTTGAAGCCGCGCACGTTGCGGTCGCCGCGCGTATGCAGGACCCGGCGGGAAAGAAATATATCGACTTTCACCAGAAACTTTTAGGCGGGCGGGGCCCGGCCGACAAGGCGCGCGCGCTTGCGGTCGCCAAAGAGGTTGGCTTTGACATGCCTCGTCTGGAAAAAGATATGAATAGTGACGAGGTGAAAACTACGATCGACGAGGACATGAAGCTCGCCGATGCGCTTGGCGTCAACGGCACGCCGAGCTACGTGATCGGGAACGAATTGGTCGTAGGCGCCGTCGGACTTGACGCGCTGAAAGAAAAACTCGCAGCCGACAAGAAGTAACGGCAAGCCGCATCATTCGACTGCGTGGTCTCCAATCCCCTGCCCCGTTTGACAGGAATTTTCGTTCCCGCCGACCGTCACCCCCGGCTTTCCCTTTGCGGGAGGCTTCCCTATAAACGGACGGCGCGGCGGCCATCGGTGCCGCGCGACGATAGCCGGGTTACCTGTGGAAATGCCAAAGACCGTTTATGTCCTTAACGGACCCAATCTCAATCTGCTCGGTACGCGTGAGCCGGAACTCTACGGTCATTCCACCCTGGCCGACGTGGAGAAATTGTGCCGTGCGGCGGCAAAGCGCCACGGTCTTGCCGTGGTATTTCGCCAGTCCAATCACGAAGGTGAAATCGTCGACTGGATTCAGGAGGCGCGCGCCAAGAAGGCGGCCGGCCTGATCATCAACCCGGCCGGATATACGACGACTTCGATCGCGATCCTCGATGCGCTCTTCACCATGGAAGCACCCGTAATCGAGGTGCACATCACCAACATTCATGCGCGTGAGGAATTTCGCCAGCACTCCTACGTATCGCTGGCAGCACGGGCCGTGATCGCCGGTATGGGCGTTCAGGGTTACGCACTGGCCATCGATGGCCTCGCCGCGATGGCCACCGCCAAGCATTGATCGTGGCGCGCAAGCCCGGGAACCCGCCGATGCCGAAAACGCCAGCCATCGATCACGACGTGATCCGCGACCTGGCGAAGCTGCTCGACGAGACCGGCTTGACCGAGATCGAATTCGAACGGGACGGCGTTTCGATCCGGGTCGCTCGCAATATGACCGCACCCGCCGAGCACCCCCGGCCCGCGGAGGCCACCGTCGACACGCCGCCGACTCCCGCCGCGGTGCCTGCCGATCCGTCGCAACATCCTGGCGTCATCGTCTCGCCGATGGTCGGCACCGCCTATCGGGGCCCGGCGCCGGGAGCGCGGCCTTTCGTGGACGTCGGCAGCCAGGTGAAAGCCGGGGATCCGCTCCTCATCATCGAAGCGATGAAGACGATGAATCAAATCCCCTCACCTCGTTCCGGCACGGTGGTGCAAGTTCTCGTCGAAGACGGCCAACCGGTCGAGTATGGCCAGCCGCTCATGATCGTTGAGTGATGTTCGAAAAAATCCTCATCGCCAACCGGGGCGAAATTGCACTGCGGGTATTGCGAGCCTGCAAGGAACTCGGCGTTGCGACAGTTGCAGTACATTCGACCGCAGATGAGGACGCGATGCACGTGCGCCTCGCCGACGAGAGCGTTTGCATCGGACCGCCGGCAGCCAAAGACAGCTATCTCAATATTCCGGCGTTACTCTCGGCATGCGAAATCACCGGGGCCGACGCGGTACATCCGGGCTATGGCTTCCTCGCCGAAAACGCGCGGTTTGCGGAAATACTCGCCGATCACAGCGTGCACTTCATCGGTCCGCGGCCCGAGCACATCCGGCTAATGGGTGACAAGATAGCCGCCAAGCGCGCGGTCAAGGAACTCGGCCTCCCGACCGTTCCGGGGTCCGAGGGCGGCGTTGGCTCTGACGCCGAGGCTGGCCGGCTGGCACGCGATATCGGCTTTCCGCTCATCATCAAGGCGGCCGCAGGCGGCGGCGGCCGGGGCATGAAGGTGATCCGTGCCGAAAGCGAACTCGCGGCAGGCCTGGCTACGGCGCGCGCCGAGGCTTTGGCTGCCTTCAGCGATAACACGGTCTACCTTGAGAAATATCTCGAACGGCCGCGCCACATCGAGATCCAGGTTCTTGGTGACGGCAAAGGCCGCGCCATTCACCTCGGCGAGCGTGATTGCTCGCTGCAACGGCGGCATCAGAAGATCTGGGAGGAAAGTCCCTCGCCGGCCCTCAATACGGCCATGCGCGACGAAGTCGGCGAAACAGTCGCCAAGGCAATGCGCGACATCAAATATCTTGGCGTCGGCACTGTCGAATTCCTCTACGAGGACGGCAAATTCAACTTCATCGAGATGAATACGCGCATTCAGGTCGAGCACCCGGTGACCGAAATGATCACCGACATCGATCTCGTCGTCGAACAAATCCGTGTTGCCGGAGGCAGCGATTTGATGCTGACGCAGGGCCACGTGAAATTCCACGGCCACGCCATCGAGTGCCGCATCAATGCCGAGAATCCGGTGTCGTTCCGTCCGTCTCCCGGCAAGATCGGGCATTATCATCCACCGGGTGGATTGGGCGTGCGGGTGGATTCCGCCGTGTACCACGGTTATTCAATACCGCCGTTCTACGATTCACTCGTCGGCAAGCTCATTGTGCATGGCCGAACGCGCGGCGAGTGCTTGATGCGCCTGAAGCGCGCACTCGACGAGTTCGTTGTCGACGGGATCGAAACGACGCTGCCGCTATTTCGCGCGTTGGTCGGTGAAAAGGACATTATCGACGGTGACTATCACATCCATTGGCTGGAAGAGTTTCTTGCTCGCGGTGCGGCGCGGCAGTAGCGAGCCGTCGTCCGGCCCATTCAAACCGGCGAGTGCGATTCAGCGTAGTGAAGCGCCGCGGTCAGCAGCCGGCCGACGAGCGCCGGCTGGTAGGGCTTGGGCACGATGATTGCACCGGGTACCCGCGCATCCGGGGCCAACATGCTCGCTCGCGCCGATGCGTAGACGACAGGAAGATTTGGCAACAGTTCGCGCGCGCGGCGTGCAAGTGCGGCGCCGTCCATTCCGCCGGGCAAATTGATGTCGGTGAACAAAATATCCACCTGGTCGCATTCCAGATGTTCCAGCGCATCCGTCGCATTTGCCACCGTCTGGACGGCAAAGCCCTGCTCCGACAGCGCCTGGGCGACCCACTCGCTGATCAGGAATTCGTCCTCGACGAGGAGAACGTGAATCGGCTTGTTGTCCGGTACGTTCGGTTCCATCACAGCAGCCCCAACTGCTTGAATTCTCTCTTGGGACGACAACGATCCGGCCGACGAAGTGTTCAAGCTGACTAAAATCTTAGATGATGCATGGTTTGCGCACTATTAACGACCGGTCAAAAAAATCCATCGGCGCGGCCGAGTCACGCCATCAAAAGCGTACCGATGGGGACAGAGCGGTGCCTGCCCGCAGAGATTCGCGTTAGCAAAGGCTGCACTACTTGAACCAAGCGCCCAATGCCGGTTAAACGAATCCCATGGCGAGCCGCGAATCCGCGCTTATCGACATCACTCCGGAGGTGCTGCTTAAGGCCTATGCCTGCGGCATATTTCCCATGGCGGAAAGCGCCGACGACCCGGCGCTGTATTGGATAGAACCGGAAAAGCGCGGCATTATTCCGCTGGAGCGCTTTCACGTTCCCGACCGCCTGGCGCGCACCGTGCGCTCCGATCATTTTACCGTAGCCGTCGATCGCGATTTCGACGCGGTGATCAACGGCTGCGCGGAGCCGATGCCGGGACGCAGTCGTACCTGGATCAATGTCCGCATTCACAATCTGTATCGCAAGCTCTACGAACGCGGCGATTGTCACACTGTCGAAGTCTACGAAGACAACGAACTGGTCGGCGGACTTTACGGCGTCAGTCTGGGACGCGCTTTCTTCGGCGAGAGCATGTTCCATCGCGCGCGCGACGCCTCCAAGGTCGCTCTGGTGCACTTGGTGGCGCGGCTTAAAGCCGGACATTACAGCCTGCTCGATACACAATTCGTCACCGACCATTTGCGAACATTCGGCGCTGTCGAAGTTTCGCGGCCGGCCTATCATAAATTGCTCGATGCGGCGCTTGTGGGCGAAGGGGATTTCGGAGCGCTCCCGCTCGATCGGCCGGTTCCCGGTAGTGCCGCGCTCGCCAACTTGGCCGTTGGCTAACCGGCGTCAATCGTCGGTGACCGGCGCCGGGTTCGATGGCGCAATCGCAGGAACCGCGGGCCGCTTCGGTTGCTGCGTTGTCGGCGTCTGCGGCTGGCGCGCGCGCGGCTGTCCTGGCGGCTGAATACCCGCCGCGGCGGCGGGAGGCGGCGGCGTTGACTGCGCGACCGGGGCTGGCGACGCGGGAGACGCACAGTCGGTCAGCCAAACGTCGTAGATCGGATGCTCCACCGCATGCAGGCCCGGACTTGCGGCGAACATCCAGCCGGTGAAGATGCGCTTGATCTCGCCTTTGAGCGTCACCTCATCGACCTCGACAAAGGCGTCGGTGTTGGTGGCCTCGGTCGGCGGGCGCGTATAACAGACCCGCGCCGTGACCTGGAGCGCGCCGAATTGCACGGTTTCGCCGATGGCCGCATCGAACGAGATGATGCGCCCGGTGATCTTGTCGAGCCCGGAAAAGACCGCTCTGCCGTTGGCGATCTTCTGCGTCGGCATCTCGGTCACAATCGTGTCATCCGGTTTCGGCGCGGTGTCGGCAGGCTGCTGCGGCGTCGGATTGGCCAATGGCGGCACGCCGGGGCCAGCCTGCTGCGGCGCAGGAGCGGTCTGTTGCGGGTTGGCCCGGGCGGGCTGTAACTGCCCTGCGCCCTGTCTTGGCGCTGGAGGCGGGGCTGCCGATGCGCCAGCAGGCGGCGGCAGGGGCTGAGCCTGGATACCTGATGGCGGCGGCCCGGCCGATGGCGGGGGCGTGTACTGCCCTCCTGAACCGACCGGGGGCGGCTGCGGCGGGAACGATCCGTTTGGCACGTCGGCGGGCGGCCGCGGCGGCGACGACTGATTGCCAAACAGATTGCCGAATTGGGCGTAAGCTGGGCCTGCCGCAAGGCCTAAGCCGACCAAGGCCAAAAGTACGGCGATGCGGACCATGGAACCTTGATGTCTCTGGCGCGGCCGGGCTGCTCGCGCGGGCGATTTTGCCCGGTTAACATTTTGAATGCGGCGCGGAAAGGGCGGACTACCGACTACCGGGGGTCCAGGCCTTGTAGTCGCCCGTCGCCTTGGGGCGGCGACCTTGAGCCAAGGTCGACCCGCTCGGACGATGAGCCCACGGCGTACCGGTCAGGTTCGGCCGATGCGGTTTCTCCCAAGGATAGGTTTTGGTCTTGTCCTCCGTCGGAGGCACATCGACGGTGTGATGCAGCCAGCCGTGCCAGCTCGGCGGTACTGTCGAAGCCTCGGCGACACCGTTGTAGATGACCCAGCGCCGATTAAGACCGAGCGCCGGATCAATCTTGCCGTTTTTTGTGCGGTAATAGCGATTGCCGAATTCGTCGTCGCCGACAAATTCGCCGTAGAGCCAAGTCGACAGCTGCGTGCCGAAGGTCTGACCATTCCACCAGGTAAAAAAGCGAAGCAAAAAGCTTTTCATTGCGTGCTGCTTGGCAAACCGTGGCCAACGGTGGCTTGATGCCATCGTCTTGCTTGGGTGTCCAGCGCGGAAATTGGCAAAACTGGCCGTTTCCTCAAGCGTTTTGAAAGAATAGTTCGTGTCATGTGGCAGGACCTGGTCGACGACGTCCAAACCGGACTGAAAGCGCTACGGAGCGCACTCTCCTTTGCGCCGCCATGGGCCGTATCCTTCATTGTGCTGGTAAGTGCAGTCGTCGTGGCATTGCTCGTCCACGCCGCGATTCTCGCGCTTGTGCATCGCCTGTTGCGCAGCCGGCGACCCTATCTGCGGTCCATTCTCGACGCGACCAAGAGCCCGACACGGCTTGGACTCCTTCTGCTCGCGATCGCCATCGCATTACCGACCACGCCGCTCGAGCCCGAAACAAAAAGTGCGCTCGAACGCTGCCTCGGTCTGGCGACAATTTGCCTGCTCGGCTGGATCGCGCTGACCGCGGTCCACATCGCCGCAAACCTCTATTTGACGCGCTTTCGTCTCGACGTCGCCGACAACCTCATGGCGCGAAAGCATGTGACGCAGGTCCGCGTCCTTTTGCGGTCGCTCGATACCGTCATCATCCTGGTCACTCTCGGCTTCGCGCTGATGACATTCGAGGAGGTTCGCCAATACGGCGTCAGCCTGTTCGCCTCGGCAGGCATTGCCGGCGTGGTGTTCGGTCTCGCGGCGCAACCGGTTCTGAGCAATCTGATTGCCGGCGTTCAGCTTGCGGTCACGCAGCCGATCCGTCTTGAAGATGCAGTAACGGTCCAGAACGAGTACGGCTGGATCGAGGAGATCAACGCCACCTATGTCGTGATCCGGCTTTGGGATTTGCGGCGATTGATCGTGCCGCTCAACTATTTTATTCAGCAGCCATTCTATAACTGGACCCGGCAACGCACTCCGCCGCTTGGAAGCGTGGTGCTTTACCTCGATTATGCGACGCCGGTCGACATCGTGCGCGCCAAGGCAATCGAGCTCGTCGACAACGCAAAACGTGGCAACGCCAAGGTGACAAGCGTCCAGGTCACCAATGCGAGTGCGCAGGCGATCGAGATCCGGATTCTGGTGAACTCGGATTCCAGCTCCGCGACGGCCGATGTTTGCGCCGATCTGCGCGAGCGATTGATCGCATTTCTGCGCGAGCAACATCCCGAAGCCTTGCCGCGGACGCGTAGCGAAGACGTCGGGATCGCCAAGCGAACGGCCGGGTAGTGCGACGAAAGCACCCGCATCACGTTCGGTCGGCCAGGAGTTTGGCGGTGATGGCGGACCATTCCGATGCGGGGTCGCCCGTGGCCGGCTCGCGGTGCGCCTGCCGATACCAATAACGGGCATTGTCGCGGTCGCCTTCGACGCGGTGCAGATAGGCGTGAACCCAGGCGCAATCCGGACCCTCCCCTTCCATGACGATCTCGTGCGCCTTGTCCCATTTATCGTTGCCGGCCCACCACAACGCCGCGAGCGCCTGCGACAGCCCGTTTGGAGGCTTCTTGGCCGTCAGACTGCGCTTGAAAGCCGAAGGCGTCATGCATCGTACCGAAGCGGGTAGCTAGCGCCACCATGGCGTCGGATCAAACCGTCCCGCCGCCTGTTCGATAACCTCGCCGAGGGCGAACAAAGTTTCCTCCTCGAACGGCCGGCCGATGAGTTGCAGGCCAAGTGGCAGGCCTTGCGCATCAAGGCCGCTCGGCACGGAAATAGCGGGAAGCCCGGCCATGTTCACGGTGACCGTAAACACGTCGTTGAGATACATCTCGATCGGATCGGCGCGACCTTTTTCGCCGATACCGAAGGCGGCTGACGGCGTTGTCGGCGTCAGGATCGCGTTGATGCCGTCGGCAAAGCAGCGCTCGAAATCCCGTTTGATGAGCGTGCGCACCTTTTGCGCCCGCAGATAGTAGGCGTCGTAATAGCCCGCCGACAGCACATAGGTGCCGATCATGATACGGCGGCGCACTTCCTTGCCGAAACCGGCTGCGCGGGTGCGCTCATACATGTCTGTGATGTCGCGGCCGGAGACGCGCAGCCCGTAACGCACGCCATCGTAGCGCGCGAGATTGGACGAGGCTTCGGCGGGCGCCACGATATAATAGGCCGGCAGAGCGTATTGCGTGTGGGGCAGCGAGACTTCGACGGTCTCGGCGCCGGCATCCTGGAACCACTGCACGCCCCGCTGCCACAGCGTCTCGATTTCCGCCGCCATGCCGGCGACTCGATATTCCTTCGGAATGCCGATGCGCATGCCTTTGACCGAGACGCCGATCGATTTCTCGTAATCGGGCACCGGGCGGTCGACACAGGTTGCGTCCTTCGGATCGGGGCCGGCCATGGAACGCAGCAGGATTGCGCAGTCGCGCACTGTGCGCGCAAACGGGCCCGCCTGGTCGAGCGACGAGGCAAAGGCAACGATACCCCAGCGCGAACAGCGCCCGTATGTCGGCTTCAAACCGACAATGCCGCAAAATGCCGCCGGCTGGCGGATCGAGCCGCCGGTATCGGTACCGGTGGCGCCGACACAGATTTGAGCCGCTACCGCGGCCGCGGAGCCGCCGGACGAGCCGCCCGGCACGAGCTTGGTATCGCTGCCATGCCGGCGCCAGGGCGAGACCACTGGCCCGAAATAGGAGGTCTCATTCGACGACCCCATGGCGAATTCATCGCAGTTGAGCTTGCCGAGCAGGACGGCGCCGTCGCGCCACAGATTGGCGGAGACGGTCGATTCGTAAGGCGGAACGAAGTTTTCCAGAATGTGCGAACACGCTGTCGCGCGCACATCCATCGTACAAAACAAATCCTTGATGCCAAGCGGCAGGCCTTCAAGCGGGCCGCCCTCACCCCGCGCGAACCGTGCGTCCGATGCCCGCGCCATGTCACGAGCGCGATCCGGCGTCTCCAGAACAAAGGCGTTGAGCGTACGCGCTTTCTCAACGGCGGCGAGATGCGCATCGACAAGTTCGGTTGCGGAAAATTCTTTCCGGCGCAGCGCGTCGCGCGCTTGCGCCAGTGAAAGAGCGGTGAGTTCAGTCATCCGGCCGTCGGATCGTCACACGAAAATGGGTTTTTCTTGTCTGGTTCCGGAGCGGCAGCTTCGTCCTGCACCGGCAGGGGCTGTACCGGGAAAGCCGAGAACAGCGCCTCGACGGCTGCCGGATCGTCGGGATTCAGCAATCCCTTGCTTTCGAGATACGCGAGCCAGATCGCGTCTTGTTCGCAGGCCATGCACATTATTCGATAACTTTCGGAACCAGGAAAAAGTGATCCTCATGCGCCGGCGCATTTCGAATGACGGCGTCGGGAATTTCGCCGTCCGTGACCTTGTCCGGGCGCATCTTCATCGCCATCGGTGTAACCGACGTCATAGCCTCGACGCCCTCGACGTTGACCGCGGCGAGTTGCTCGACAAAGGCGAGAATGGAATTGAGCTCGCCCGCAAGACCGGCGACTTCGTCCTCGGCAACGGCGATGCGCGCCAGACGCGCCACACGGCGGACGATTTCTGCATCAACGGACATCGGCGGTCGCCTTCGCTGACCCAGGATTCATTCCCGGGCCACGACCACGCGTATAGCAGAGGCCAACTTTTCAGCCAACACCGCTCAAAGGTGGCAGGGAGGCCAGTGCCGCGTTCTCCGCGGTGATGCGCACCGCCAGCACCACAGCGTTCAGGACGGTGAATACGAGGGCATAGAGCGGCAGACCTAACGCCAACGGCACAACGGCGATTTCGCAGCTCACGACGACGTAGTTCGGGTGCCGCAGGAACCGGTATGGCCCTCGTGCGACCAGCCGTTCCCCGGGCCGCACGATAATGCGGATGGTCCAGCGCCGCCCAAGGGTCAGCAAGACCCAAAGCCGGGCGGCCTGCAGAATGACAAACATGGCGAAGAAAAGAACATCGACCGGACGATCATAGGCCAGCAACCACAGTCCACCCAACCAGGCGGCGTGGAACAGGATGATAAGCCCAAGGTGTGACCTGCCATATTCGATGCCGCCAGCCGCCCGCAACCGCGCCTCATTTCGCTTTGCCCACCACAGCTCGATCAATCGCTGAATGGTCAGAAACGCAAGGAGGGCCGAACCCCAGTCAAAGCTCATCGCAAATCGACCGCGACGAAGTAAGCCGAAAATCCGGGACCAAAAGCTGCGAGCAAATGCGGGCCGCGAGCGCCCGCCGCCAAAGCGCGCTCCAGTACGAACAAAGCAGTTGCCGACGACATGTTGCCGTACCGGCGCAGGACTTCCCAGGAATGCTCGAAATGGCCGTGCTCAAGCCCGAGCACGTCTTGCACAGTCTCGATCAATCTGCGGCCGCCGGGATGAAACAGAAAACCTTTGAAATCCGACAACTGAAACCCGTTGCGATTGAGAAAGTCATGTAGCGCGGGCGCCAGCGCTTTGCGCATGAGCGACGGCAACTCTGGGCTCAGCACGACACCGAAGCCGTCGTCCTTGATATCCCATCCCATGATATGTTCGGTGTCTGGCCAAAACCATTCGCCGACTGCGAGAATACGCGGACCGCTGCTTGCGCCGTCGGCCGTATTGCGGAGCAGCACGCCGGCTGCACCGTCGCCGAACAATGCGGCGGAAACGAACATCGCCGGGCTTGGATCGTTGACGCGCAAGCAGAGACTGCACAGGTCGACGGTGAGGAACAACACATGCGCGCCTTCGCTCGCTTGCGCCAAGCGCGTTGCACGCGCGATGCCGGCGACACCACCGCCGCAGCCAAGGCCGAATATTGGCAGCCGTTCGACGCGCGGCGAAAGCTTGAGGCGATTGCTCAGTTTTGCGTCAAGGCTTGGGATGGCAAGACCGGTGATCGTATTCGTAACAAGGATGTCGATCGCATCGAGACCTATCCTGGCGGCCGCTGTTGCCTTGAGCGTCACCTCGGACAAAAGATCGAGAGCATGCTTCTGGAAAGAAGCCGTGCGCTCTTCCCAGCTATGCTGCCTGAGGTACCAATCAATCGGCTCGCAATTGTAGCGAATGTCGATGCCGGTATTATCGTAGAGGCTCCATAGACCTTTCAGGTGTGGGAAAATCTCTTTGGCGCGCCGGGCGGCCTCCGCCTGGGCTAGCGGGAACGTCGGATTGGCTGTCGCGATCGACAATATTTCGACGTCGAAGCCGTCCGTGGCCGCGATGCCGCTCGCCTCGGACTTCATGGTCTCCAGCATATCGGCTTCCTTGCATTGGCGCTGAAGGTATCAACACCACCGAGCATTCGTTTGTCCGATTCCCGCGAGATTTAAGTCGGATTGTTTGCCCGGCGTCTGACGCCTAATGTGGGCCGGATGCACCAATTAAGGCCAGTACACATCGTCGGCGGCGGCCTCGCGGGTTCCGAGGCCTCGTGGCAGATCGCGCGGCGCGGCGTGCCAGTGGTCCTACACGAAATGCGCCCGGTTCGCTCGACCGCCGCTCATAAGACCGGCCAGTTCGCCGAGCTGGTTTGCTCGAACTCGTTCCGCTCCGATGACGCCGAGGGCAGCGCCATAGGCCTGCTTCATGCCGAGATGCGACGGCTCGGCTCGCTGGTGATGCAGATCGCGGACGCCCACAAACTCCCGGCGGGCGGCGCGCTCGCTGTCGATCGTGAAGGCTTTGCCGCCGCCATCACGTCAGCACTCGAAAATGAACCGCTCATCGAGATCCGCCGCGAGGAGATTGTTGAAGCGCCGTCGAATTGGGACAACGTCATCCTGGCAACTGGTCCCCTCACCTCGCCCGCATTGGCCGAAGCCGTGCGCGCGCTGACCGGCGAAGATGCGCTTGCATTCTTCGACGCCATCGCGCCGATCGTGCATCGCGACTCGATCGATTTCGACATCGCCTGGTTTCAGTCGCGCTACGACAAGGCCGGTCCCGGCGGCACCGGCGCCGATTACATCAATTGCCCGCTGACGCGGGAGCAATATGAGGCGTTCATCGACGCGTTGCGCGAAGACGAGAAAACCGTGTTTCGCGATTTCGAGGCAACGACGCCTTACTTCGACGGCTGCCTACCGATCGAGGTCATGGCCGAGCGCGGTCGCGAGACCTTGCGCCATGGGCCGATGAAGCCGTTCGGTCTCACCGATCCGCGCAAACCGGCGCAAAAGCCCTATGCGGTCGTGCAACTGCGGCAGGACAACAAGCTCGGCACCCTGTTCAACATGGTGGGTTTTCAGACCAAGCTGAAGCACGGCGACCAGGTCCGGATATTCCGGACCATCCCCGGCCTTGCCGGCGCCGAGTTCGCACGTCTCGGTGGCCTGCACCGCAACACCTTTCTCAATTCGCCGAAGCTGCTCGATGCAACGCTTCGGCTGAAAGCAAAACCACGGCTGCGCTTTGCCGGCCAAATCACCGGATGCGAGGGCTATGTCGAGTCCGCGGCCATCGGGCTTCTTGCCGGACGCTTCGCCGCGGCCGAACGGCTTGGCGAATGTCCCGCGCTGCCGCCACCGACCACCGCCCATGGCGCTTTGCTTGCGCACATTACCGGAGGCCATATCGAGACGATCGACAAAGGACCACCGTCGTTTCAACCGATGAACATCAATTTCGGTTTGTTTCCGCCGCTCGGATACGAGCCGCAGAATGTGCCGAGAACGGTCGCAGGCGGCGGCCTAGGGCCGAGGAATTACCCGAAGAAGCGTGCGCTGTGTGAACGGGCGCTTGCCGACCTCGACGGATGGATTGCCGCGGCCCTGCCGTATGCCGCCGAATGATCTGTTCGATACTTGTGCAGAAGTTGCCGCGGCTCGCGATTTGCAGGCGCGCTATTTTGGGGCAACCGAAATATCATGCGGCAATGCGAGCCGGATCGCGGGCCGCACGCCAGATCAGCCATTGCCGCCGCCACGGTGAAATTTCCGTTGGTGCAAAGGCGTCGCCACGTTGCAGTCGATCCAGCGTGGGTCGCACCAGCGCGACGGGAAGAAGCGCCGGCAAAGCTTCACGTGGCAACGCCGCCAAATGCTGTTGGACGGCCTGGAGATGCTGGCGGGCAACATCGCGCAGGTCTGCGAATACTTTATTCAGAGCGGCCGAGGGATGTCCTGCGAATATGTCTTGCGGCACGGCGCCGTGGCGCGACAGCAGCTCGATAGGAACATAGAGCCGGCCCTGGGCGGCATGCAGCGGGAATGCCCGCATCACGGCGGTGATCGCAGATGCGACCCCCGCAGAATCCGCGACAGCGTCTGCGCCGCTTGCGTCGGAACCGGCGAGGATTTGCGCTGCCAGCGCGATGAGCATCGAACCCGTGTTTCGCGCGTAGGCTTCAAGATCGGCAACACGGACCATCGGCTCGTTGTACAGATCGAAGCGGTGCGCATCGAGCAGTGCATCGAGCTTGGCAGAAATGCCATGACGCGCGACGACGGCAAGAAGCGCTGCGGCGACCGGATTGGCGCTCGCCTCTCCGGCTCGCTCGCCGTTGACGACATCGCGCCACCATTGCAGACGGATTTCGCCAGGCAGGGGCTCACGCGCCGTCTCACGCACGCGAGTCACTTCGATGTTGAAGGCATAAAGCGCATGAAGCGCGCCACGCAGTTCGGCGGGCGCAAACAGCGTCGCGATATAGCGGTCGCGATCGGCCGCGCGAACCAGTTCGGCGCAATAGGCGGACGCATCCTGCATCGCCGGGAGCTTAACAGGATCAGCCGGCCGCGATGAGGCCGGCGCCGACGCGCCGGTTTTCCATCAGCATCACGTTGTAGGTGTGCAGCGCCGGCGCGGTCGCCATGGCATCGGCCGAAATATGCGCTTCGCGAAACCGCAGCCGCAACCTTTCTGACAGGGGCCGCAGGACGGCGCCGGTGCCAAGAATGAAGAAATCCAAATTCCCGGCGCGGGCGAACACCATCGACAGTGCCTCGTCGTCTATCGCTTCGGGGGCGGCGACAGGCCAGGCCCAGATGCCCTCCGGCAGACAGAGCAACGAGCCGCGATGCGACATGCCGCCGAAGCGGAAACCGCCTCCGCCGTGCGCGTCGATCGGGACCTGGCGCGGCAGATGCGGCGCATCCACTAGCGGCGCGCCCGTACGCGTGACGATGGCTTGGCGGTTGCCCGCGTCTCGGGCTCCGGCGACGGCTCGGGCTCTTCCGTGCCGCCCATGCGGCCGGTGCCAACGCCGAGATAGATCAGGATCGGCGAGGCGATGAAGACCGACGTATAGGTGCCGACCAGCACGACGCCGAACATCATCGTTGCGGTGAAACTGTGGATCGCCTGACCGCCGAACAGCAGCAGCGCCAATAGTGACATGGCCACCGTGACGTGGGTGACGATCGACCGCGACAGCGTGGCGTTGATCGACAGATTAAGGAGTTCCGGCATCGGCAGGCGCTTATAGCGCCGCAGCATTTCGCGGATGCGGTCATAGATGACGACCGTATCGTTGAGCGAATAGCCGAGAATGGTGAGCAGCGCGGCAATACTGGTGAGGTCGAAATCGATGTGCGTCAGCGACATGAAGCCCACGGTGAGCACGAGGTCATGCACGTTGGCGATCATGGCGCCGAGCGCAAATTGCCATTCGAACCGGAACCACAGGTAGATCAGGATCGCGCAGATCGCGAGGACGAGACCGATCGTGCCGTAGGCCAGGAGTTCCGTGGATACACTCGGTCCGACCACCTCGACGCGCCGGTAATCGACCTCGTCGCCGAGCGCATTGCGCACCGTCTGCACCGCCTGCTGCTGCGCTTCATCGCCGCCGGGCTGTTCCGAAATGCGGATCAGCACGTCGTCGGGAGCGCCGAACTGCTGGAGCTGGAAATCGCCGAGCTTGAGGCCGCCGATGGTCGCACGCATCTTGGAAAGATCGGCCGGCCCGCCCTTGGTCTGCACTTCCATCAGCGTGCCGCCGATGAAGTCGATACCGAAGTTCAATCCATGGAAGAAGTACAACGCGATGGCGGCAATCGACAGCATCGCCGAGATAGGAAAGCTGATGCGCCGGAAGCGCATGAAATCGAACTTGGTGTCATCGGGAACGATGCGGAGCAGGCGCACTGGACGTCTTTCGGGTGATTAGATGGGAACCGTGCGCGGCCGCCACATGCGCACCCAGTAGGCAACGATCAGGCGGGTCAGCGTGAAGGCAGTGAACAGGCTGGTGAGGATGCCGACGCCCAGCGTCACGGCAAAGCCACGCACCGGTCCGGTGCCGATGTAGAACAGCACGGCGGCGGCGATGAACGTCGTGATATTGGAGTCCAGAATGGTGGCGAGCGCGCGCGAGAAGCCGGCGTCGATCGCATTGATCGCGGTGCGCCCGGCGCGCACCTCCTCGCGGATACGCTCGTAGATCAGCACGTTGGAATCGACCGCGATGCCGACCGTGAGCACAATGCCGGCGATTCCAGGCAGCGTCAGCGTCGCGCTAAGCAGCGACAGCACGCCGAAAATCATGGCCACGTTGATGGCGACCGCGATATTGGCGAACAGCCCGAACAGGCCGTAAGTCACGAACATGAAGATGATCACCAGCGCCGCGCCGGCATAGGCCGCATGTTCGCCGGCGTTGATCGAATCCTGCCCAAGACCGGGACCGACGGTGCGCTCCTCGATAATGGTGAGCGGCGCCGGCAGCGCGCCGGCGCGCAGCAGGATGGATAGGTCATTGGCCTGTTGAACGGTGAAGCGGCCGGAAATCTGCCCGGCGCCGCCGAGGATCGGCTCGCGGATCACCGGCGCCTCGATCACCTTGTTGTCGAGCACGATGGCGAACGGTTTCCCCACATTGGCCTGGGTCGCCTCGGCAAATTTGCGCGCGCCGCTGGAATTGAATTTGAAGCTGACGATCGGCTCGCTGGTGCGCTGGTCGAAGCCAGGCTGGGCGTCGGTGAGATCGGCGCCTGAAACGAGGACACGTTTTTCGACAAGGAACTTCGCTCCCCCTTCGCCGTCGAGAATCTCGGAGTCCTGCGGGACTCGCGTCGCCGCCGCCTGTTCCGGCGTCATCGACAAATCGACCATGCGGAAATCGAGTTTCGCCGTCTTGCCCAGAATATCCTTCAGCCGCGACGGATCCTGAAGGCCAGGTACCTGCACCAGGATGCGATCGACGCCCTCGCGCTGAATGGTCGGCTCGACAAGGCCAAGCTCATTGACGCGCCGTTCGATAATCTGGATCGATTGATCGACCGCCTGGCGGATGCGCTCGGTGACTGCCGCATCGGTCGGTGTAAGCGTGATGACGCCGCCGCTCGCCGTGACGTCGACCGTGCGTTGACCCGAAGCGCCGAGGATTCCGGACAAGGGTGTCGACAGTTCACGTAATTTCGCCAGCGCGCTTTCGACGTCGGTGTCGCGGGTAATGTGAACTTCTACGCCATTGCCCTTGATGGCGCGGCCGGTAAACGGAATGCGGGCCTGACGGAGTATTCGCAGCACGTCATCGGCGAGCGCCTGCAGACGTTCCTTGCGCACCGCGCCAGAGTCGACTTCGAGCAGAAGGTGCGAACCGCCCTGCAAGTCGAGACCAAGCACCACGTGGCGCTGCGCCCAGCTTGGCCAACGCTTCACGGTGGCTTCGGGGAAGAAATTCGGCACGGCGCACAGGCATATGACAAGCGCTGTGAGCACGATTGCCGCCGCCTTCCACCGGGTGAAAAACAACATCGACTTCGATTTTCCTTAATTCACGTCGGAGGCGACGGCCTAGCTTGCGCTGTCGTCCTTCACCGGTTCGCCCTTGGCGCGCACATCGCTCACCATAGCGCGCATCTGTCGCACTCGTACGCCGTCGGCGATTTCGACTTCGACCTGGTCGTCATCGATGACTTTCGTCACCTTGCCAACCAGTCCGCCATTGCTCACCACGGTGTCACCGCGCCGCAATGCCTTGACCATCTCCTGGTGCCGCTTCACTTTCTGCTGCTGCGGCCGCAACACGAGGAAATACATAATCACGATAATCAAAATCAGCGGCATGAATTGAACGATCATGCTGCTGCTGTCGCCGCCAAGGCCAAACAGCGCGCCTTGCGCGAATGCGGGCGTAATAAACATTGATCCTCCGGGGCCGTTTTAAGGCGCGCCAGCCTTCGGAAGAACGGCCGATTTAGCGCGCGAAATCGGCGCGGACTATAGCCGCCGTTGGCCTAATTGCAACGCCGCGCCGCCGTCGCGGCACGCTTGCGAGGGTTCCTGCGCCCCGCTAAGGACAAGGCGTAACCCGGTGTAATCATGGCTCATTCTCCGTCACGCTCCAGGACCAAAGCGAAGGCCAAAGCCGCGCGCGCCAAGGCCAAGGCGCCAAATTCCGGCGACAGCGGCGAAATGCTGCGGCGGATCGCCGGTGCGCTTGAACGGCTCGCGCCGCCTCCGCCGCCGGAAATGGACCTCGCGGCGGCCGACGCCTTCGTCTGGCACCCAGAGGGGCGCCGCCTCGCCGGCGTTCGCCGGGTCAACCGTGTCGAGATGTCGCTCCTGCAGGGCATTGATCGCGTACGCGATCTTCTGGTCGAGAACACGGAACGCTTTGCGCGCGGCCTGCCGGCGAATAATGCGCTGCTGTGGGGTGCACGCGGCATGGGCAAGTCGTCGCTGGTCAAGGCCGCTCACGCCAGGACCAGTGCGGCCTATCCCGCCGCAGGCCTGAAGCTCATCGAAATTCACCGCGAGGACATAGAGTCGCTACCCGAATTAATGGCTCTGCTCCGCAATGCGCCGCAGCGCTTTATCGTGTTCTGCGACGACCTCTCCTTCGACGCTGAAGACACATCGTACAAGTCACTCAAGACCATGCTCGAAGGCGGCATCGAGGGACGGCCGGAGAACGTCATCTTCTACGCCACGTCGAACCGGCGGCATCTGATGGCCCGTGACATGGTGGAGAACGAACGCGCGACCGCGATCAATCCGGGAGAAGCGGTCGAGGAGAAGGTATCGCTGTCGGACCGCTTCGGACTATGGCTCGGCTTTCATCGTTGCAGTCAGGACGAATATCTGGCGATGGTCGACGGCTATGTCGCCCATTATTGCGTTCCGGTTGACGCAGCGGAGCTGCGACGCGAGGCGCTGGAATGGGCGACGACGCGCGGCGCGCGTTCCGGCCGTGTCGCCTGGCAATACGTACAGGATTTGGCGGGCCGGCTCGGCGTTCGAATGGACAGCGGACCAAAGACCGATAAACGCTGACCCGTTTTGCCGTCGGCCTTGCGTCACGCGCCGTTGAGGTACTGCGCGGGATCGACTGGCGTGGAGCCTTTGCGAATCTCGAAGTGCAATTGCGGTGACGTCACGTTGCCTGTCTGGCCGGAATGCGCGATCACCTGGCCGCGCTTTACCGTCTCGCCGCGCTTGACCAGAATATCGCTGGCGTGGGCATAGGCGGTGACGAACCCATTGTTGTGGCGCACCAGCACCAGATTACCGTAGCCCTTCAGCTCATTGCCGGCATAGGCGACGACGCCGTCATCGGCAGCCTTGATCGGCGTGCCTTCGGGCACCGCGAGATTGATCCCGTCGTTCTGCAAGCCGTTCGGAGACGGCCCAAAGCCGGCGATGACGCGGCCACGCGCCGGCCAGCGGAAGGTCGGCAGTGCGCCGGCCGGTTCGGCGGTCTTGACGGTCGAGGTCTGCTCTGTGGCGGGAGCCGGCTCGGGTACCGCCACACGCGCGCTGTGCGGCGATTCCGCACTGGCATAATCCGGTCCCGCGACTGGGGCGGCTGCTTGGGCATGCGTTGTCGCGAGGCCGCCCTGACCAGGCTGAACATCCGGAATGACGATGCGCTCGCCGACCTTCACCATCGTGTCGGGCGGGATATTGTTGGCTTTGGCGAGCACCATTACCGGCTTGCCGTAGAGTCTTGCTATACTGCGCAAAGTCTCGCCCGGCGCGACAACGTGAACGCCCGTGGTCGGTGCAAGAACGGTGCGTGGCGCGCCGACGGGGCCAACCGGCGGCATGGCCGGCGTCGCCGCAACGAGACGCGGCGCCGATGACCGAAGCCTCGGGATGACCAGGTGCTGGCCGGCATGCACCGCCGTCGGATTTGAGATATTGTTGGCCTGCATGATGGCGGCAACCGGCACGCCGTGCCGCCGTGAAATCGTCTCGAGCGTCTCGCCCGGTCCGACCACGATCGGAGTGCCGCCCTCCCAGGTCCAGGTCGGGGGCGGCGGGGCCGCCGCTAACGAACCGGTAACCTCGCTGTTGGGTTCATAGGAACCCATGCCGCGGCCGCCACCGGACAGGCCCGGATCGGCGCTGGCAAGGCGCGGCAGCGGTTGGCTCTGGATGTGTCCGGTCGGGCTGCTCTGCGGAATCGAGCCAGTCGTGTCGTTGCGTGAGGAGCTATTGGAGCTGAAAATATCGGAGAAGCGGCTGGAATCACTGCTGCAACTGGCTGCGCCCAAGCCAATTAGCGAAACAACAACCAACCGAGGCCAGACGGCCCAACGACGCGACGCGTTCATATCACTCGCCCGCACGCAACAAATACTAGGGAGTGAATAAACTACGTTGCGGTAAACAGGCCTTTAAGTGCGGCACAAAGAATCTCAGATCGCCGCTAGCGTTCTGTAATGGCTTACAATTCCCGAGCCTGGCCGGGCAGCAGCGGTACGAATCGCACCGCGATCAGGTCCTCGCGCTTGATTTCGCCGCCAGCGGCCTTCGACAGCTTGATGATATGTTGCGTGCTGTGGAGCGGACCAAGCGGCAGGAGCATTTTACCGCCCTCGGCGAGTTGTTCGACCAGCGCTTTCGGCACCTCCTCTGCGGCCGCGGTCACGATGATACGGTCGAACGGCGCCCGTTCCGGTGCGCCGGCGAAACCATCGCCAGTGAGGATGGTGACGTTGCTGTACCCCAAAGTCTTCAGCCGCACGCGCGCCGCGTCGGCGAGGGTGCGGTAGCGCTCAATAGTCACCACCTCGCGAGCGATGCGCGACAGGACGGCTGCCTGATAGCCGGAGCCGGTCCCGATCTCCAGAATGCGGTGATCCGGAGCGACATCGAGCTGCTCGGTCATATAGCCGACCACGTAGGGCTGGCTGATGGTCTGGCCGCAAGCAATCGGCAGCGCCTGATCGGCATAGGCACTGTCGATGAATTCGACGGCGACGAAATGCTCTCGCGGCACCTCGTCCATTGCGCGCAGCACGGCCTGGTCGCTGATTCCGCGTCGGCGCAGCCCGAGCTGGAATTCCATTCGTTCGACGTCGGCTGCTGGAACCGCGGCCACAATATCCTCGACGTACGAGCGTGTTGAAGTCTTTTAGCACTATGCCGGCAGCGATTATACTGCTTGCCGAGCGCCCCGTCGCCCGACGTGCCATATATTGCGTTGGCCGCGGAACCGATCGAGGCTTGAAGCGTTTGGGTTACGCGCTAGAGCCGGACCGTCATAAGGCGGCCGGCAGGCACGGGGAATCGATGAATTCGCAGGCGCATGCCGCCGCAGGCAAGCGGATACTTGTCGTCGAGGACGAGCCCATGATCCGCATGCTGCTTGACGGCATGCTGGCGGACCTCGGCTATACGATGGCGGCGGAAGCTGGCGGGATCGACGAAGCCGTGGCCGCAGCCAAACAGGGCGATTTCGACGCCGCTATCCTCGACGTCAATCTCAACGGCCAGCCCATCACTCCGGTTGTCGAAGTCCTGGTCCAGCGCGGACTGCCGTTCGTCTTCGCCACCGGCTACGGCCAGCGTGGCGTGCCGGAAGCCTACCGCTCCACTGTGACGCTGCAGAAGCCGTTCCAGCTCGAAGCGCTCGAACAGGCGCTCAAAGCCATTGCGCCAAAAGCGGCGCATTGAATTTCATCAACTGAACAGCTTGGCGAGCCGCGTCACGGTCGGCTCATCGGTCATGTCGAGCTTGAGCGGCGTGATCGCGATGCAGCGCTCGTCGAGTGCGGCTAAGTCCGACTCGTCCGCCGCTTTGGCGGCGTTCTGGCGCACATAGGCGATCCAGTAATAGGGATTGCCGCGGCCGTCCTGGCGCTTGTCGATGTGCAGCCGCTCCTGGCGGCGCCGGCCCTGGGTCGTGACGCGAATTTCCTTAATCTCGTCGGGCGGACAATCCGGAAAGTTGACGTTGAGCAGCACGTCGCGCGGAATGCCTTCCGCCAGCACGCGGCGGATGATGTCGGGCGCAAAGCGCAGGCTGGTTTCCCAATAGGGTGGCTGGTTGCTGCGCGATTTGTAGGCCTGCGACAGCGCCAACGACGGAATGCCGAGGATGGTGCCTTCCATGGCGCCGGCAATGGTGCCGGAATAGATCACGTCCTCGCCGGCATTGCGGCCGCGATTGACGCCGGACAGCACGAGATCCGGCTCATGGCCGTTGAGCACGTGGCGCGCGCCCATGATGATGCAATCGGTCGGCGTGCCGCGCACCGCGAAGCGGCGCTCGGCAACCTGACGCAGCCGCAGCGGATCGTTGAGCGACAACGAATGCGCGACCCCGGATTGATCGTACTCGGGCGCGATCACCCAGACGTCGTCCGAGAGAGTGCGCGCGATCTTCTCGCAGACCTCGAGCCCTTCAGCATGGATGCCATCGTCGTTGGTGACCAGGATGCGCATGACTATTCCCCTCCCCCTTGTGGGGAGGGGTTAGGGGTGGGGGTCGTAAGGCGAAGCGCGGTCATTTCCCGATTGCTTTCATGCCGCCCATATAGCTCTGCAATACATCAGGCACCGCGACCGAGCCGTCAGCCTGCTGATAGGTTTCCATCACCGCGATCAGCGCGCGGCCGACGGCGACACCCGAGCCGTTGAGGGTGTGTACATGACGCACTTGACGGCCTTCCCTGGTGCGATAGCGCGCATTCATGCGCCGCGCCTGAAACTCGCCGCAGATCGAGCACGACGATATCTCGCGGTACATGTTCTGCCCGGGCAGCCATACTTCGATGTCGTAAGTCTTTTGTGACGCAAAGCCCATGTCGCCGGTGCACAACGTCATGACGCGGTAATGCAGCTCGAGCTTTTTCAGGACTTCCTCGGCGCACGACAGCATCCGCTCGTGTTCGTCCTTGCTTTGCTCGGGCGTGGTGATCGAGACCAGCTCGACCTTGGTAAACTGGTGCTGCCGGATCATGCCGCGCGTGTCCTTGCCGGCGGCGCCGGCTTCCTGGCGGAAGCACGGGGTGCAGGCCGCTAGCCTAATCGGCAACTCAACCTCATCGAGAATTGAGTCGCGGACTAGATTTGTGAGCGGCACTTCAGCAGTTGGTACCAGCCAACGACGCTCATTTAAGTTGCTATCATCGATAACAACGCTAGCGATCCGAGAAGACGCGCTAATTATTGCAGAGACTGAATATCCCACAAAGATGTTCGCGCTCGTTATTGTTTTGGGATCCACCCCGCGAAAAGCGTCCTCTAATGATGGTTTAGTGACGTCGGCAATTCTATCGCGCGACTGTTCGCTTGGTTGGCCCTGCCGTATCAGAGTGGTTTGGAATTGATCCTCTTTGAATTTTGGTAACTGGGCCGTACCAAACATCGCCTCGTCGCGCACCAACAGCGGCGGCGACACTTCCGTGTAGTTATGTGGTTCGCTTGTATGTACATCGAGCATGAATTGGCCAAGAGCACGTTCCAGCCGTGCGAGGCCCTTCTTCAAAATCACAAAGCGCGCGCCGGATAATTTCGTCGCGGTCTCGAAATCCATCTGGCCGAACGCCTCGCCGAGATCGAAATGTTGCTTGGGCGCAAAGGCGTAACTGCGCTTCGCGCCGTAGCGATGATGCTCGATGTTATCCTTCTCATCCTTGCCATCGGGCACTTCGTCGAGCGGAAGATTAGGAATTTCGGCGAGTGCCTTGGTAAGCTCCTCGTTAGCTTGTTTTTCCGCCGCTTCCTGTGCCGGCATCGATTCTTTCAGCGCGGCGACTTCGTTGAGCAACGCTTGCACCTTTGCGTCGTTCTTATTCTTCTTCGCCTCGCCGATTTCCTTCGACGCCGCGTTGCGGCGTGCCTGCGCGGTTTCGAGCGCGAGGATTTTCGCGCGGCGCTGCTCGTCGAGCGCGATCAGCCGTTTCGCCTGCGGTTCGAGCCCGCGCCGCGCCAGCGCGCGATCGAAGGCGTCGGGATTGTCGCGGATGAAGCGAATGTCGTGCATTGGGATCGTTCTCTCCGCGTCATGGCCGGACTTGTTCCGGCCATCCACGTCTTTGTTGGTTCAAGTCTCAAGACGTGGATGCCCGGGACGAGCCCGGGCATGACGAACAATAACCCAGACAATACGCCTTAGTCACTCCGCGGGCTTGGCCGCCGCGGCGGCCGCGCGTTCGGCAGCGACCCGCTTCTCGACCATCCGCACCGACCAGATCGAGCCCTCGTAGAGCGCGACCAGCGGCAGCGCAAGCGACATCTGGCTCAAGACGTCGGGCGGCGTCAGGATAGCAGCGATGACGAATGCGATGACGATGAAATAGCGCCGTTTCGACTTGAGCTGGTCGGAGGTGATGATGCCGACGCGTCCGAGCAGCGTCAGGATCACGGGGAGCTGGAAGGCGATGCCGAACGCCAGGATCAGCTTCATCATCAGCGACAGGTAATCCTCGACCTTCGGCAACAGCTCGATCGTCGCCTGGTCCGGTCCGCCAAGCTGCTGCATGCTGAGCGAAAAGCGCGCCAGCATCGGCCAGACCACGAAATAGACCACCATGGCCCCGAGCGCGAAGAACACCGGAGTGGCGATGAGGTAGGGCAGAAAAGCCTGCCGCTCGTTGCGATAAAGCCCCGGCGCGACGAACATGTAGATCTGGGTCGCGATCACCGGGAATGCGATGACGGCAGCGCCGAACAGCGACAGCTTGAGCTGCACGACGAAATATTCGAGCAGGCCGGTATAGATGAATTTCGAATTCTCGGCGCCGGCGACCCAAAGATAGGGCCAGGTCAGGATGTTGTAGATGTGCTTGGCAAAGAAGAAGCAGACGACCGCGGCGAGGAAGAAGGCAGCCAGTGCCTTGATCAGCCGCGAGCGCAGCTCGATGAGATGGTCCATCAATGGCGCCTTGGTGGCCTCGATCTCCTTCTCCTCGTCTTCGCGGCTCATTCGGCGCGCCCTGCGCTGACGGGCGCCGCGGGCTCGGTAGCGGCGGTCTCGCCGGGGGCCGAGGGCACAGCGGCGGGTTCCAGCTCGCTGTGCTCGACCGGAATTGACGGCGCCGCGGACTCTGCTTGCGGCGCGGGTGCGTCACTTGGCGGGGCCTCCGTCGTCACCGGCGCGTCGGCCTTCGGCGTTGGCGTGGCCGTGAGCGAGCTCTCGATGTCCTTGCCCATCGCCTCGACGTCGCTGCGCACGTCTTTCAGCGGATCAAAATTCTTGAAATCGTGCGCCATGCTGTCGACCTCTTTCTTGAGGTCGGCCATCTCGGCTTCGCGCATCGCTTCCTGGAACTGATTTTGAAAGTCAGCGGCCATACCGCGGACTTTGCGCGTGTACTGACCGAGCGTGCGCAACACGCCGGGAAGCTCTTTCGGCCCGATTACGATCAGCGCGACGACGCCGATGAGCAGGAATTCGGTCCAGCTGATGTCGAACATGGAAACTCCGCGGCCGCCTTGCCGCGCGCCGTCAGCTCAATCTGCGCGAGGCTACTGAGACGGCGCGCGCTAGACCTTGCTCTCGGAGCCGGCGCGCTGCTTCATCTCGCCGGCCGATTGATGATCGATGGTCTTGACCGGGGCGTCGCTCTTCTGCGTAGCGTCCGCCGTATCTTCGTCAGCCATGCCTTTCTTGAAGGCTTTGATGCCCTTGGCGACGTCGCCCATCATGTCCGAAATCTTGCCGCGGCCGCCGAAGACCAGCAGCAGCACGGCGCCGACGATCAACCAATGCCAGATGCTCAATGAGCCCATAAAACCCTCCGTCCGCAACGGCGCTCGGGCCCGCGGCAATGTCCCAGATTTAGCGAGAACCTAGGCGTCAAGCAGGGCAAAAACAAGCACAACGGCAAAGCGCCGCTGCCGCAGGGGTCGCTCGCTGGCGTTAACCTTAGGTCGTGAAGCTCCCGGTCATCAGACCGGCCGCAAGGCGCTTCTATTCCTCGCTGCGGCCTTCCGGCGGCACCAGGCCGAGGTCGAGGTCGCCCGGCTCCAGCGGCTCCTCGTCGTCCCGCAGCGCTGGATCGTCGGAGGGAATGGGCACGGCGAATTCCGACGGCACTGCCCTGTCGACAAGGCCGGAGCCGCGCAATTCGTCGACGCCGGGCAAATCGGTGACGGCTTCGAGCCCGAAATGCGACAGGAACGCTTCGGTAGTTCCATAGGTGACTGGCCGGCCCGGCGCCTTGCGCCGGCCGCGCAGTTTGATCCAGCCCGTCTCCAGCAGCACGTCGAGTGTGCCCTTGGACGTGGTTACGCCGCGGATCTCCTCGATCTCCGCGCGCGTCACCGGCTGATGGTAGGCGACGATCGACAGCGTCTCGATGGCGGCGCGCGACAGTTTGCGCGTGACTGTCGCCTCGTGAGTCAACAGCCAGGCGAGATCGCCCGCGGTGCGCAGCGACCATTTGCCGGCGACGCGGACAAGGTTCACGCCGCGCGGCTCATATTCTTTCTGCAATTGGGTCAGCAGCGCGCGCACGTCGACGCCGGCCGGCAAGCGCTTTGCCAGAATCTTTTCGTCGAGCGGTCCCTCGGCGGCAAACAACAGCGCTTCCAGGATGCGCAGTTCTTCGACGCGCTCCTCTTGCGTGTTGTCGACCACCACTCGCATCTCCGCCGTCTTTGGCATTCGTTCCCCTTCCCTCTTACTCATTCCCCGTTTCAGCGGCCACGCCGCCCTCTCCCGTCTGCTGTCGCTTACGCACATACAGCGGCGCAAAGGCCGCATGCTGATTCAATTCGAGATGGCCTTCGCGCACCAATTCGAGCGTCGCGGCAAAGCTCGAGGCAAGAACAGTCGCTTTTGATGACGGTTCCACCAGGTATTCGGCGAGATATTGGTCCAACGGAACCCATTCCATCGAGATGCCGATCAGCCGTTCCAGCGCTTCGCGCGCTTCGGCAAGCGACCACACCGTGCGCTTCGGCATGGTCACGACAGCGCGCGCTTGTGTTTGCCGGCGCCCGGCATAAGCGGAGAGCAGATCGTAGAGCGTTGCCGACCATTCCGGATGCCTGATCTCGGCGATCGGCTCGGGTTGGCCGCGCTGGAAAACCTGATGGCCCAGTTGCGGCCGATCGAGCAATTGCTGAGCGACGTTGCGGATGGCTTCGAGCCGGCGCAGGCGTTGCGCCAGCGCATTCGCCATGTCCTCGGCGCTGAGCCCGTCGGGCTCGTTCTGATCGGGCAGCAGCAGCCGGGATTTCAAATAGGCAAGCCACGCCGCCATCACGAGGTAGTCGGCGGCAAGCTCAAGCCGCAGCTTTCGCGCCGCTTCGATGAAGGCGAGATACTGGTCGGCAAGCGCAAGGATCGAAATCTTGGCGAGGTCGACTTTCTGCTGCCGCGCCAGCGTCAGCAGAAGATCGAGCGGGCCTTCGAAGCCCTCGACATCGACGACCAGCGCCGGATCGTCGGTGGCGCGCTCCGGAAGCTCGGTCTCGAACTGCAAATCTTCGGGGCTCATGCGGTGCCTTCCGCCGGCTGCCAGATGCCGGTCAAGAGCCGGGCAAATTCAACGCGGCTCGCCGTCACGTCGATGGGCGTTGCCGGCCGCCCCATGGCCAACGCCGCCGTGGCCCGACGCGCCGCTTCGCCGGCCAGCGTTGGTACGGCAACGGCGACATCACGCATCTGCGCCATTTCGCCGTTGCAATGCAGGATCACATCGCAACCGGCCGCGATCGCGGCGCGGCTGCGCTCGGCAATCGAGCCCGACAAAGCGCCCATGGAAATATCGTCGCTCATAAGAAGGCCCTGAAAGCCAATCGAATCACGAATCACGTCATCCACTATACGCGGCGACAAAGTGGCCGGGAGCAGCGGATCGATGGCGGTGAACACGACGTGCGCGGTCATTGCCATCGGCAAGGCTTTAAGCGGCCTAAAAGCGGCAAAATCGGTACGATCCAGGGTCTGCCGGTCGGTGTGGACCGCCGGCAGGCTTCGGTGGCTGTCGGCAGTGGCCCGGCCGTGGCCAGGAATGTGCTTAAGCACAGCCAGAACGCCCCCCTCGGCCAAGCCCTTCGCGATCGCCTCGGCAATGGCAGCCACCTTGTCCGGCGCGTGGCCATAGGCGCGATCGCCGACGATCGGGGCGGCCCCCGCCACCGGAACATCGGCGATCGGCAGGCAATCGACGTCGATCCCCAACGCGGACAGATCGGCTGCGATCAGCCGCGCCCCGAGCCGGGCGGCAGCAAGACCCTTATCGCGGTCCCGGTCAAAAAGCTCACCGTAGGCGGCCCCCGGAGGATAATGCGGCCAGTGCGGCGGCCCGAGGCGCTGCACTCTGCCGCCTTCCTGATCGATCAGGACCGGAGCCTCGCGCCCGACCGTGGAACGGCAATCGTCGATCAGACGGCGCAGCGGTTCGGGGCCGGCGATATTCCGCTTGAATACGATGAAACCCCAAGGCTGCGTGTCGCGGAGAAAGCCGCGCTCTTCATCCGTCAAGGCTGGACCGGCAATCCCGGTAATGAAGGCACGCATTGCGCGCCGCATAGCCCGCGCGCCGACGGAGGGTCAAGCGTGCCGCCGCTAATTCTTCTGGACGATGCAACTGCCGCCGGCAGCCTTCAAGTTGCTGCATAGTCCGACCGCCGCCTCCGACGAGGCGAAGGGACCGACGAGGGCGCGATAATAGGTGCCCTTTTCGCCCAGATCGGCGCGATGAATCATTGCGTGGTGGCTGCCGAGCTGCGCCGGGAATTTTGCCTGAAGCGACTTGTAGGCGGCCTCGGCCTCGGCTTCGCTGCGCTGCGAGGTCACCTGGACCGCGTAACCGCCGGTGATCGGCGCCGCGGCGGGGGCGGCTGTGGGAGCGGCCGTAGGCGCAGTCGCAAGCGGCGCGCTCGATGTTTCGCGCCGCGCTACCTGGGTTTTGGGCGCTTCGACGGGGGTCGCACGACCCTCGGCAATCGGCACGATCGCAAGCGGCGCATTTCCCGCAGGCTTAACTGCGGGTGCCGGAGCAGGCCTCGGCGCAGCCTGGACAGGCGGCCGCGCGGCCGGGGCTGCCGGCGCCGTAGCCGCGCCGTTGGTTGGGCCCGACTGATCGGGCCGGATCAAGACGGTGTGGATCTTCTTTGGCTCGGTCGTCGAGGCCGGTGCCGGAGCCGGCGCCGCGGCAGGCGCCGAAGGTACCGGAGGCGGCGGAAAAACCGATTGAGGAGCAGGCGCGGGTGCCGCGGAACCGGATGATTGGGGGCCTGACGGCGCCGCGCCCTGGCCGGGCGCGACCGGTATCGTGGCGACGACGCGCGGGGGCGGATTTTGCGGCTGGATCGGCACCGGCTGCTCTTCGCGCGACACCAGCTTCTCACCGGACTTGGCGCTGCTCGCATCGGCATTGGCCGACGTCGCGGCTTGGGCAGGCACGATCTTGTTTGGACCGCTGCCGGCCTGGATGATCGGCGGCAGCGTCGGCAGGAGCACGCCACCAAACATCGTACGGTAGGCGAATGCGCTGGCGACGCCGATAATCACCAAGCCGAGCACGGCCATGATGAGGACCATGCCGCTTCGGCCCGGCGCCTGCTCAGAGTCCTCGTCGTAATCTTCCGACGCGTAGGCTCGGTCTTCGAACTCGTCCTGCTGCTGCTCGTCGTCCTGATACTCGTCGTCGGCAGATTGCGGCGCCAGCGCCGGCAATCGGCGGCCGCGCGGCAGGGCTGGCGGCTCCTCGTCCCGGTAGCCGTCTCCATATCGCGGTTCGGCAACCGGTGGCGCGGCAAAATCATCCACGGGTTCGGGATATCGATCGTCGTGCAGCGGCACGCGCAAGTCATCCCGGCGGTAGCGCGGTGGTTCGACAGACGGCGGATAAGGATCGGCGGATTGCGGGTCGGCGTAGCCGTCTTCCGCGTATCGATCCTGCTCCACGTAATCCCGGTCAGCCGGCCAATCCTGGGCGGGAGCGGCTCGTGGTGTATTATCGTATTGCGGTACCGGTGCGGCGCGCCGCGAGTTGCGGCCGAACTCGTTCACCGGATCACCCTGGCCAATCAGCCGCGCCAGCTCGGCGAGCGGATCGCGCACCGCGTCGGGAGCGTTCGCGTCAAACTCGTCACGCGCGACGGCATCGCGGCCACGGTAAGCGCGGAAGTTGTTATCGGCCATGAGCTCCGCCTCTGTTCAGGCGTTGACGCCAATACTGACCTGATTCCCCGTTGTCCGCACCCATTAAGTCCCCGAGAGAACATGGCGGATCAACGCATCTCGCTCGGCGCTGCGACTCCGAGCAACGAAAGCCCCGACGCGAGCACGGTGACGACACCTTGTACAAGCACCAAACGAGCCACCGTCAGTTGTCGATCATTCTGGATAATGAAGCGTAAATGAGGCGCGCTATTGCCCAGCGTGTAGAGGGCGTGGAATTCACTCGCCAAATCGAACAAATAAAAGGCAATCCGGTGCGGTTCATGGGCACCGGACGCGGCCTCGACCACCCGCGGATAGAGCGCGATGTGTCGCATCAGGGCGAGTTCGGCCGGATCTGAAAGCCGATCAAGCTCCGCAGCGTCGACCAGGTTCCCGATGTCCTCCGGCAGATCGGGAAATGCGGCGCGGGCGTTGCGAAAAATCGACTGTCCGCGGGCATGGCCGTATTGGACATAAAAAACCGGGTTGTCGCGCGACTGCTCGATCACCCTGGCGAGGTCGAAATCGAGCACGGCGTCGTTCTTGCGGAACAGCATCATGAAGCGGACCGCGTCGCGCCCGACTTCATCGACAACTTCGCGCAGCGTGACGAATTCCCCTGCCCTTTTCGACATCGTGACCGGCACGCCGCCACGCAACAGCTTGACGAGCTGTACGACTTTCACGTCGAGCTTAGCGCTACGATCGCTCAATGCCTCCACCGCGGCCTGCATACGCTTGATATAGCCGCTGTGGTCTGCGCCCCACACGTCGATCAGACTCTTAAAGCCGCGCTCGATCTTAGAACGGTGATAGGCAATGTCGGATGCGAAGTAGGTGTATGAGCCGTCGGACTTTTTCAGCGGTCGGTCGACATCGTCGCCGAATGCGGTAGAGCGGAACAGCGTCTGCTCGCGGTCTTCCCAGTCCTCGACCGGGGCGCCTTTGGGCGGCGGCAAGCGCCCTTCATAGACGTAGCCGCGCTCGCGCAGCCATTTGATCGTGGCGTCGACCTGGTCAATAGCGCCCGCAACAAGCGAACGTTCCGAGTAGAAGACATTGTGCTTGATGTTGAGTGCGGCGAGGTCGGATCGAACCGCAGCCATCATCATGTCGATTGCTTTGGCGCGCACCAGCGGCAGCCACTCGGCCTCCGGCTTGTTCTTCAGTGTGTCGCCATATTGCGCTGCCAGCGCCGCGCCGACCGGCTTGAGATAGTCGCCCGGATAAAGCCCTTCAGGAATGCCGCCAATAATTTCACCGAGGGCTTCGCGATAGCGCAAAAAAGCGGAACGGGCGAGCACATCGACCTGTGCGCCAGCATCGTTGACATAATATTCACGCGTCGCTTGGTAGCCGGTGAACTCCAGAAGTTTGGCCAAAGCATCGCCGAACACGGCGCCGCGGCAGTGACCGACATGCATCGGCCCGGTCGGATTTGCCGAAACGTATTCGACGTTGACCGGAACGCTGCCGCCCAGATCGTTCGCGCCATATGTTTTGCCGGCTGCCACCGCGCGACGAAGCTCCTGAATCCAAACCGCCGGCTTAAGGGTCAGGTTGATGAAGCCAGGACCGGCTACATCGACCTTGGCGATGGTCTCGTCAGCGCCAAGCTTCGCGGCAATCGCTTCAGCAAGTTCCCGGGGGTTCTTGCGAGCGTCCTTGGCGAGGACCATCGCCACATTGGTCGCGATATCGCCATGCGCAGGATCGCGTGGCGGCTCGACCGAAACGCGCGATGTGTCAGTGCCGGCAGACAACGACGCGAGAGCAGCAGCGCGGACGCGGTCAAGCGTATCCGTGAAGACCGTTACTGGCTTGGTTTTGCTGGACATGGCGCGCCGCGCGCCTAACGCAATTCCGGAGTCGTGTCAAAGAGGCGCGCGTGCTCGGCCAGCGCAAAGCGGTCGGTCATGCCGGCAATGAAATCGGCGATCCGGCGCGCCCGTGCCGGCTCCGCCATGTCGGAAAGCCCCTCCTGCCATTCGTCTGGCAGGTCGGCCGGATGGGCACTGTAGCGCGCGAACAGGTCGCGCAGCACACCGACGGCCTGGTCCATGACCTGCATCACCCGCGCGTGGCGATACATGCCTGTCCAGAGAAAATCCTTGATGGCGCGGTCGGCCTGCGCCATCGCGGGCGAGAAACCGACCACCGGATTGGGCGCCAGCCGCACTTCGTCGGCCGACCGCGGCGCCAAGGCGGCAAGCTTGCGGCTGCTTTCGGCAACGACGTCTTCGATCAGGAAACCGATCAGCCGGCGGATTAATTCGTGGATGAGCCGGCCGTCGTCGAGCCCCGGATAGGCGGCGCGAACGTCGGCAATGATGTCGCCGGGAAGTGCGACGGCGGCCACGTCATCAAGACCGAACAGCCCGGCGCGCAAGCCATCGTCGATATCATGCGCATCGTAGGCAATGTCGTCGGCGAAGGCGGCAATCTGCGCTTCGACGCTCGCGAAGCTCCATAATTGCAGGTCCTGAAGCTGCGTGTAATTCCGGATTGTTTCCGGGACACCGTGCTTGCGGTAGCGGTCGAGCGGATTTCCGTCACGATCCGTGAGCGGACCATTGTGCTTGACCAGTCCTTCGAGCGTTTCCCAGGTCAAGTTCAGCCCATCGAAGCGCGGATAGCGCCGCTCCAGTGCGGTCACGATGCGCAACGTCTGGGCGTTGTGATCGAAGCCGCCGAAGCCGGAGAGACACTCGTCGAGCGCGCGCTCGCCGGCGTGGCCGAACGGCGGATGGCCGAGATCGTGGGCGAGCGCCAGCGCTTCGGCGAGGTCTTCGTCGAGGCCGAGCATACGGGCGAGCGCCCGCGCCACCTGCGTTACTTCAAGGGTATGGGTCAGGCGCGTGCGGTAATGGTCGCCCTCGTCGAAGACGAAGACCTGGGTTTTGTGCTTCAGCCGCCGGAAAGCAGTGGAGTGGATAATCCGGTCGCAGTCACGCCGGAATGCGCCGCGGTTTTTGCTCGCAGGTTCGGGATGGAGCCGGCCGCGGCTCTGCTGCGGGTCGCAGGCGTACCGCGCACGGGTCATTGCGTCATTTGCTGCCATGGTTAGGTCCAGGTGCCTGCCCGGCCGGCGTCAGCAATCGACCGCACAATTGACCCGTACAATTGACCTTCGCCGTCGCGGCACTTAACTATCAGGCACATGTGGTGGAATCCATGCGATTCCACGACGAAAGATGAAGGCCAGGCATGGATACGGCAGCCAATGTCACGGTGACCGAACGGGCGGCACGGAAGATCGGCGAAATTCTCGGCCGAGAACCGGCCGGCACCATGCTGCGCGTCAGCGTCGAGGGCGGCGGCTGCTCAGGCTTCCAGTACAAATTCGACACCGAACGCAGCCGGGCCGACGACGACGTGGTCATCGAGCGCAGCGGCGCCACGGTGCTGATCGATCCGATGTCGCTCAATTACATGGCCGGCTCGGAAATCGACTTCGTTGACGATCTGATCGGTTCGTCATTCAAGGTCAATAATCCGCAGGCCACCGCGTCCTGCGGCTGCGGCACCAGCTTCGCGCTGTAGAGCGCGACCCAACACGCGGGCGCCATGCGCATCGCCACCTGGAACGTCAATTCGATAAAGCAGCGCATCGATTCCGCGCGCACCTGGCTCGCCGAACGCAAGCCGGACATCGTGTGCTTGCAGGAAACAAAGACAGTCGACGATGCTTTTCCGCGCGAGGCGTTCGAGGGGCTCGGCTATAATCTCGCCATCCACGGCCAGAAAACTTTCAACGGCGTCGCCATCCTGTCGCGTTTTCCGTTCGACGAGGTCAACAAGGGCCTGCCTGGCGACGACAAGGACGATCACGCCCGCTTCATCGAAGCCGTGGTCTCGACGGCGCAGGGCGCGCTGCGGGTGGCCAGCATCTATCTGCCCAATGGCAATCCGCCGGACACCGAGAAATATTCCTACAAGCTCGGCTGGATGAAACGCCTGTCGGCTTATGCCCGCGACCGCCTTGCGCTCGAAGAGCCGTTCATCATGGCCGGCGACTACAATGTCATTCCGACGGCGGCCGATGCGCGCAATCCCGCTGCCTGGACCGGCGACGCTCTGTTCCTGCCGCAAACGCGCGAAGCGTTCCGGGCGCTGGTCAATCTCGGCCTCACTGACGCGGTGCGCGCGACCAGCGACGATACCGGGCTCTATACGTTTTGGGATTATCAGGCCGGCGCCTGGCAGAAGAACAATGGCATTCGCATCGATCACCTGCTGTTGTCGCCACGCGCCGCCGACAAGCTCGCCGACGCCGGCATCGACCGCCACGTGCGGACCTGGGAAAAGCCGTCCGATCACGTGCCGGTCTGGATCGACCTCGGCATCGAGGCGAAATAACGAAGTCAAAACGTCATTGCGTATCGAAACAGTCCAGGGGTCGCTACATTCCTTGCAATAGTCGCTAGACTAATCCCGCCGTCCCTTGAGCCAGTCTTCGAGATAAACCAGCGCCATCGCCCGCTCGTCGTCATTGGCGCGATTGAAGGCGTTGTCATAGAGCGGCTTGACCCAGGTCTCGTCGGAGCCGGCGCAGTCGCGGCCGAGAGTCAGCCACATCAGGCCGCGCGCGGCCTGGCGCGGCACGTATTGTCCCTTGAACAATATGTCGCCGAGCACGGCTTCGGCACGGCATTGGCCTTTGGTCGCGGCAAGCTGGAACCACCGCGCCGCTTCGTGCGGGTCGCTCGGGGAGCCGTCGATGTAGAGGCGGCCAAGTTCGTATTGCGCGTCGGCGTCGCCGAAATAGGTCGCCGCGTAGGCGAACATCTCTCTCGCGCGCGCCTGGTTCGGCTTGACGTTGGTGTTGGGGATGCCGCTCCGGTAATAGCGCCCCAGAGCCACGAAGGCATTGGCGACGAAACGCGCCTGCGGTGTTCCCGGCGTCTCGTCGGGATGGCTGTTGGCGATATCGCTGAAATATTTGAAGGCGCGGAGCGCGTCTTGCGGCACGCCGTCACCGTCGGCGTACATCTGGCCGAGCTTCCATTGCGCCGATGGCAGGCCTTGATCCGCCGCGTATTGCAGCGCGGTCAGTGCCTTTTCCTTGTCGCTGCCGTCGGGCGGGTGGTTCGGAGCACGCAGAACATCGCCGGGCGTAAGCGCCGCCGTGCTCGGCGTCATCGTGCCGTCGAACGCGAAGGCCGGTTCGATCAGAGTGCCGAGCCCAGGCACCGGACCGGTGCCGAAGCCAATTCCAAGACCAAGGCAAAATCCGCTCAGGAGCGCGAGCGCGATGCCGCTCTTGGCGAGGCAAGCCGTGCGATCAAATATCCGCATAGCTCGCCTTCTCGGCACTGCCGCCGGGATGGGTAACGGCGCCGTAACGTGCGGTGCCGACCTGCTGGGCATATTTCCAAAGATAGCCGGAGCCGAATTCTTCAGGCCGTGGCTTCCATTCCTTGGCGCGCGCGGCAAGTTCGCTGTCCGTCAGCTTGACGTCGAGCGTGCCCTTTTCGGCATCGAGCTCGATGATGTCGCCGTCGCGAATGAGACCGATCGGGCCGCCCACGGCGGCTTCGGGTCCGACATGGCCGACGCAGAACCCGCGCGTCGCGCCTGAGAACCGCCCGTCGGTGATGAGGGCAACCTTGCCGCCCATGCCTTGGCCGTAGAGCGCCGCAGTCGTCGACAGCATCTCGCGCATGCCGGGGCCGCCCTTCGGCCCTTCATACCGGATCACCAGCACGTCGCCTTCTTTGTAAGTCCTGTTTTGCACCGCCTCGAAGCAGGCCTCCTCGCCATCAAAGCAACGCGCCGGACCGGAGAAACGCAACCCTTCCATGCCGGCAACCTTAACGATCGCGCCATCCGGGGCGAGATTACCTTTGAGACCGACGACGCCGCCTGTCGGCGACATCGGCTTGTTGGCCGGATGGACGACATCCTGATCGGGATTCCACTTCACCGACTTCATATTTTCCGCGATTGTACGGCCGGTGACGGTGAGACAGTCGCCATGGAGGAAACCATGGTCGAGCAGCGTCTTCATCAGCAGCGGAACGCCGCCAGCTTCGAACATGTCTTTGGCGACATAACGGCCACCCGGTTTCAAATCCGCGATATATGGTGTCCTTTTCAAGACCTCGGCGACGTCGAACAGATCGAATTTGATGCCGCATTCGTGGGCGATCGCAGGCAGGTGCAGCGCCGCATTGGTCGAACCACCGCTCGCCGCAACCACCGCCGCGGCATTTTCCAGCGCCTTGCGGGTAACGATGTCGCGCGGCCGGACGTTCTTGACGATCAAATCCATGATCATCTCGCCGGCGAGCATGCAGAACTTGTCGCGAATCTCGTAGGGCGCCGGCGCGCCTGCGGAATACGGCAGCGCAAGCCCAATCGCTTCGGAGATCGTTGCCATGGTATTGGCGGTGAATTGGGCACCGCAGGCGCCCGCCGACGGGCAGGCGTTCTGCTCGAGCACATCGAGATCGGCATCGGACATGTCGCCGACCGAGTGCTTGCCGACTGCCTCGTAGACGTCCTGGATGGTAACCGGCCGGCCCTTGAAAGTGCCGGGCAGGATCGAGCCGCCGTAGATATAGATCGCCGGAACATTGAGCCGGCACATCGCCATCATCATGCCAGGCTGCGACTTGTCGCAGCCCGCGACGCCGATCAGGGCGTCGTAGGAATGGCCGCGCACCGTCAATTCCACCGAATCGGCAATGACTTCGCGCGACGGCAGCGACGCCTTCATGCCGCCATGGCCCATGGCGATGCCGTCGGTCACGGTAATCGTGCAGAACTCCCGCGGCGTTGCGCCGACAGACACGACGCCACGCTTCACCGCCTGCGCCTGGCGCATGAGCGCGATGTTGCAGGGCGCGGCCTCGTTCCAGCACGTGGCGACGCCAACGAATGGTTGATGGATCTGCTCTTTGGTGAGCCCCATCGCGTAATAGAACGCACGATGCGGCGCGCGCTCGGCACCTTCAGTGGCGTGCCGGCTTGGCAGTCGAGACTTCAAATCGGTTTTGGCGTCCATCGAACACTTTGCGGGCCAAACTGGCCCCCTCGCCCCTCACCATCCGACCCAAGGCGGCCCAACGCCCTGAAAACCGGAAGCACCCACGCGCCCTGCCGTGCTTCTCTGGCAGGCGCGGCATCGATGTCGAAAAACCCTATGGCTAAAAAGCGGCGCTTGGGATGGCTCTAAGGTGTCAACTTCAAATGTTCCCGGCGTGTTGCTCCGGAGCCACAGATTTGAGCGCTTGCGGCGCTGCACACTTAACCATCGATTTACCAACGCGAGAGCGGCTGCGACGATGGCGCATGCCGAAACGGTTGAACCGCGCCTTCTTCAAACGCGGCGTCCTTGAGGTCGCGCCCGACCTGATTGGCGCGGTGCTGCTTGTCGGCGGTGTCGGCGGCCGGATCGTCGAGCTTGAGGCTTACCACCAGACCGATCCCGCGGCGCACTCCTACCATGGCCCGACCGCCCGCAATGCGGTCATGTTTGGACCGCCGGGCTACGTCTATGTCTACCGATCCTACGGTATCCACTGGTGCCTGAATTTCGTCTGCGAGCCCAAAGGCTCAGCCAGCGCCGTGCTGATCCGGGCCATTGAGCCGACCGCCGGCCTGCCGGTCATGCGGCGGCGGCGCGGCACCGCGGATGACCGTCTGCTCTGCTCAGGCCCGGGCCGGGTCTGCGAGGCACTCGGAATTACTCGGGCCCACAATGGTCTGGCGCTGGACGCGCCACCGTTCGAGCTGTTTGCACGCTCGGATGAGGTCGAGGTTGTGACGGGGCCGCGCATCGGAATCACCAAAGCCGTGGACCGGCCCTGGCGGTACGGCCTGAAAGGCTCCCGCTACCTCAGTAAGCCGTTCAAGCCGCCAGCCTGAAGGCCGGATTGAAGCCCAATTCGGTGCGGGCCTTTTCGATTAAGACCGTGCCGTCATCGTCGGCGATATTGTAGACGCCCGGCTTGCCGGTCAGCGCCAGCAGCGCGGCATGCGCGGCGGCGTCGACATGAACCGGCGGCTTGCGGGCCGGGCCTTCGCTCCAGGTGCCGGGACCGTAGAGCAGGCCGTAGCGCAGCACGACGGCCTCCATGCCCGAATTGAGCACCTGCTGCTCCATGTTGGCAGCGGCGCGCACCGTCACCAGGCGCGGGCCATCGACCAGATTGAGCGGATCGGTCTCAGAATGCGGCTCCGGTCCGGGCGCGTAGGCGAACGCCACGCTTTGCACGATAAAACGCCGCGCCGAGGCGGCTTTGGCAGCGGCGACCAGATTGCGGGTGCCTTCGGTGCGGACGCGGGCATTGCGCGGATACGCCGCCGCCAATCGCGCTTCGTCGGTCAGGACGCGCGGCAAATCGGTAAGCTGGTGCATCACCACGTCGGGCCGCGCCCTGATCACGGCGCGTTCAAGGCCGTCGGCATCGAATACGTCGACGACGACGGAATGAACGCCGGTGGCTTCGAGTTGACCCGCGACATCGGCGGAACGCGTCATGCCGGTGACGTCATGCCCACCGGCGCGCAGCAGCGGCAGGAGCCGCCGCCCGATCGCACCGCTGGCCCCGGCAAGGAAAATTCTCATCGTTTAGGACGTCGCGTCGCGCAACTTCGCGGTATCGTAATATTCGTAGAACTCGACCGCCTTGCCGGCGGCAAACCGCCATGCGTCGGCTTTTGGCGTCGATACGACCTTGCCGTTTTGCTTGTAACGCCAAGTGCAATGGCCAAGCATCACGACCCGATCGCCCTGAGCGACAAATTCATCCGCCGAGTATTCGATCATCTGCCAGTCTCGAAGCAGACCGCCGAAATACTCACCGAGGGCATCGCGGCTCTGGTAGGCAGTCAAATATGGCGTGCCGTGCCCGCCTTGGGCGATCGAGCCGAACCGGATGTCGTCGGCCATGATCGACATCCACTCATCGACATTGCCGCCCTTGCTCTCGGACCAATTTGAATAAGCCTTTTTCAGAATTGCGACGTTCCGCGCTTCGTCGGACATGCTCCGTCTCCCCAAGGCTCATACAAATGGGAAGATTAGTCCGAACCTTTCAGCCGTTCCAGCGCCTCGGCGATCTTGGCTTTTCGCGCCTGCGCTTCTTCGCGCTTTTCTTTTTCTTCGTCGACAACTTCTTCCGGCGCGCGAGCGACAAAGTTGGGATTGCCGAGCTTGGCATCGACCCGCGCTATGTCGGCGTCGGCCTTGGCCATTCCCTTGGCGAGCCGGGCGCGTTCGGCGGCAAGATCGATCACACCTTTGAGTGGAAGCGCCGCGACATCACCGCGCACGACTAACTGCACGGCGCCTTGCGGCGCGCCATCGGCGAAGGAAATCTCGGCCACGCGCGCGAGGCGCCGCAAGAATTCCGACCAATGCTGGGCGCGGATGCTTGTTTGTGGGGATGCGTCCACAAGCACCAGAGGCAACATTGTGGCCGGCGGGATGTTCATTTCCATGCGAACCGAACGGATCGCGGTGACAAGATCGACCACCCACCCTATCTCCGCTTCGGCGCCGTCATCATCGAGACCGTCGTGGCTCGGCCATGCATCGAGCGCGAGCAGGTGATGACGCTGCAGACCCTGCTCCGCCGTGACGCGCCACAGTTCCTCGGTCACGAACGGCATGAACGGATGCAGGAGCTTGAGAATTTCGTCGAGCGTCCATGCCGCAGCAGCCCGGGTTTCGCTCTTGGCCTCGCCGTCCGGCCCGGTCAGCACGGGCTTGATGAGTTCGAGATACCAGTCGCAGTACACATTCCAGACAAAGCGATAGAGCGTGCCGGCAGCATCGTTGAATTTGTAGGCTTCAATCGCAGCCGTGACCTCCCTTCCGGCTTTCGCCGTCTCGTGGGCGATCCAGCGGTTGAGGATTTCCTTGGCGTGATGCGGATCGAAGTCCGGATTGCGGACGCAACCGTTGATCTCGGCGAAGCGTGCGGCATTCCAAAGCTTGGTTGCGAAATTGCGGTAGCCTTCGACGCGCTGTGACGAGAGCTTGATATCGCGGCCCTGCGCCGCCATCGCTGCGAGCGTAAAGCGCAGCGCGTCGGCGCCACACTCGTCGATCAGCGCCAACGGGTCGATGACATTGCCCTTCGATTTCGACATTTTTGCGCCGGTGGCGTCGCGCACCAGCGCGTGAATGTAAACGTCGTGAAACGGCACCTCTTTCATGAAGTGCAGTCCCATCATCATCATGCGCGCGACCCAGAAGAAGATGATGTCGAAGCCGGTAACGAGTGCGGTCGTAGGATAGAAGCGACCGAGTTCGGGCGTTTCGTCCGGCCAGCCAAGCGTCGAGAATGGCCACAGCGCCGAAGAGAACCAGGTATCGAGCACATCCTCGTCGCGGTGCAGATAGTCGCTGGCGAAGCGCGCGCGGCGATCGGCGGCGGCGATATCGTGACCTTCCTCCGCGGTGATCTCTTCGATCTCGGTGTAGTGGGCCAGGGCATCCGCTACGGCATCGTCTTCGGTCTCGGCGACAAAGACCTTGCCGTCCGGCCCATACCAGGCCGGAATCTGATGGCCCCACCAGATCTGGCGCGAAATGCACCAGGGCTGGATGTTCTCCATCCAGTTGAAGAACGTCGCTTCCCACTGTGCCGGCACGAAAACGATCTTGCGCTCGCGCACTGCCGCGATCGCCGGCTCGGCCAGCGTCTTGGCGTCTACGTACCATTGATCGGTGAGATACGGCTCGACCACCGCGCCGGAGCGGTCGCCGTGCGGAACGACATGCGATGTCGGTTCGATCTTGTCGAGGAGCCCGCCGGACTCAATCTGCTCGACAATCAACTTTCGCGCGGTTTCGCGGCTCTTGCCTTGGAGCATATCCAGCAAGGCCACCTCAGGATGAGCGTCTTTGAGAAACGGCTCGTTATCCTTGAGCGTCAGCCGCGCTTCCTCGTCGAGCACGTTTATGAGCGGCAAATTGTGCCGCCGGCCGACCTCGAAATCGTTGAAGTCGTGCGCCGGCGTAATCTTGACCGCACCAGTGCCCTTTTCCGGATCGGCATACTCATCGGCGATGATCGGGATGCGGCGTCCGACCAGCGGCAGGATCGCGGTTTTGCCGATCAGGTGCTTGAGCCGCTCGTTCTGCGGATGCACCGCGACCGCGACGTCGCCGAGCATGGTCTCGGGCCGAGTCGTGGCGACGACGATGAATTCACCGCTTCCCTCGATCGGATATTTGATGTGCCAGAGACTGCCCTTGGTCTCGACTTGCACAACTTCGAGATCGGAAATGGCGGTCTTGAGCTTCGGGTCCCAATTGACCAGCCGCTTGTCCTTATAGATGAGGCCTTCGCGGTAGAGGGCGACGAACACTTTGAGCACCGCGCGCGACAGGCCCTCGTCCATCGTGAAGCGCTCGCGCGACCAGTCGCAGGACGCCCCGAGCCGCTTCAACTGGCTGATGATGGTGCCGCCGGATTCGGCCTTCCATTCCCAGACGCGCTTGATGAACGCCTCGCGGCCCATCTCGCGGCTGCCCGGCTGCTGGCGTTCCATGAGCTGACGCTCGACTACGGCCTGGGTGGCGATGCCGGCGTGATCGGTTCCGGGCTGCCACAGCACGTCCTTGCCGCGCATCCGTTCGAAGCGGCAGAGAATGTCCTGCAACGTGTTGTTGAGCGCATGGCCCATGTGCAGCGAGCCGGTGACGTTCGGCGGCGGAATGACGATGCAATAGGGCGCGGCCTTGGCGCGCTCGGGCCTGCCGGCGCGGAAGGCACCCGCCTCCTCCCAGGCTGCATAAATGCGGCCCTCGACTGCGCCAGGCTGATAGGTCTTTTCAATCATTAGGGTTTCGCTGCGACTGCTTCGCGCGCTAGAAAGCTTGCGCCGCGTTGACTGTCAACGCTGGCCTCCCTCGTCTTCCTTCAAATTCGAGCGAATATCGACGTGTCGGCGCCTTCGCAAACTGTTTCGGCCTCAGCTTACAAGACGCCGACGCGGTCGATCATGCTTCTTGCGGTGGCCGGCTTCGCCGCCCAGGCGCAAGTGCGCGTCACCGATTCGCTGCTGCCGCAGATCGCAGGCGATTTCCACACGACCGTCGGTTCCGCGGCCGTGGTCGTCACGGCCTACGCGGTCGCCCATGGCTCGATTCAGCTTGTCATCGGACCGGTCGGCGATCGGCTCGGCAAGTACCGCACCGTCGCCATGATGTGCGCCATCGGCACCGTGCTCGTAGCGCTATGCGGAATGGCTGCATCGCTGCACCAACTCATGCTGGTGCGGTTCGCGACCGGTTTGGCGGGCGGCTGGATCATCCCGATATCGATGGCCTATGTCGGCGACGTCATCCCCTATGAACGGCGGCAACCGATTCTGGGGCGCTATCTCACCGGGCAGATACTCGGCCAGTTGAGCGGACAAGCCGCGGGCGGCGTGCTGGGCGATCTGGTCGGCTGGCGAAATGTATTTTTCGTCCTCGCGGGCGTGTTCGCGCTGGCGACCGTCGGACTGGTATTCGAGCTGATCACCAATCCGGTCACGCGCAAACCCGGCCATCCGAACGAAACGTCGCGCGGCTTCGTTGCGGATTATGCAGCAGTGCTGAAGGGCGAATTCGCGCGCATCGTCATCATTGTCGCCTTCATCGAGAACGTGCTGGTCTGGGGCGCATTCGCCTACATCGGGGCGTTTTTGCGCCAGCGTTTCGGATTGAGCTTCACGCTGATTGGCTTGAGCGTCGGCTGCTTTGGGATCGGCGGCTTGATCTATGCAGGCATGGTCAAGATTTTTGTGCTGCGGCTCGGACAGGTACGCCTCGCTGTGGCCGGCGGTATTGTGATTGCTGCCGGTTATATCGCGCTTTCGGTGGCGCCAGCCTGGTGGATTGCACCGCTGGGCACGGTTGCGATCGGATTGGGATTTTACATGCTGCACAACACACTGCAGACCAACGCCACTCAAATGACGCCGGAGGCGCGCGGTACGGCCGTCGCGATTTTTTCTTCGGCGATCTTTATCGGCCAGACCACCGGCGTTGCGATCGGATCGCTGCTGATTGATCGCTTCGGCGCTGTGCCCTTGTTTCTGACCAGCGCCGTCCTGCTGCCGCTTCTCGCCATCTGGTTCGCGCGAAAATTGCCGCTGCGGCCCAAATTCGCCTGACGCGAACAGACGCTAAAGCGACAGTCCGAAGGACTCGTTGAGGCCGCGGCAGCCGGCCCTGGTAACGACGAGCGCGCGGCCGTCGCGCATGCGCTCAACCCAGCCGAGATCGAAACAGCGCTGTGCCAGGATCGCACCGACGCTGCCGCCCAGATGCGGCCGCCGCTCGGTCCAATCGAGGCAAGGACGGCAGAAGATCCGTTTGCGGCTGCGCGCGGCGGCGAGATCGACACCGAATTCTTCGAAGAATGCCACACCGCTGTCGGTTACTTCGCCGCCGTCGTCGGACAAAGCAACGTGGCCATGCGCGCATAGCGCGTCGGTGAGGCCAACGCCGAGCTTGCCGGCAAAGTGATCATAGCAAGTGCGCGCAGTGCGCATCGCATCGTCGAGTTTCGACGGCGGGCGGTGGCGCGGCGGAGAATCGGCAACGACCGCCATGATGCCCTCGAGCATCTCGGCGACGCGATGGGTGGCGATCCGGTAATAGCGATGGCGGCCCTGCTTGACGCAGGCAATCAGCTGCCCGTCATTGAGCTTGCCGAGGTGGCCGCTCGTCGTCTGCGGCGACACGCCGGCCGCATGCGCAAGTTCGCCCGCCGTGAGCGCGCGTCCGCCCATCAGCGCCGCCAGGATATTGGCGCGCGCCGGATCGCCGACCAGCGCCGCGACTTCAGCCATGCGAACGTCCGCCGTCATCGATTTGCCTCGGTGCGAAAGCTTCACCACCAAATCTAATCCGCCAACGAAGAATGGTCAGCCGCCAACAGTTCGTTGCGGCCGAAGCATCGGTGGAACGGCCAATACCGTCAGACCTTGACGAGCGGCACCTTGGGCACCGTGCCGCGACGTGGCGGATCATCGCCGCCCGGGCCCGGCGGCTTCCGCCGTGGCGACGCGCGGCGCTTTTTTGCCCGGCGCGGTTCGGGCAACTTCTCCGCACGCGGAGTAATCCGGCCTTCGGGATAATCGAAGGTGAGTTTGCTGTTACCGGCCTCGTCGGTCACCACGATGACCCGCACGTGGCCGCCCGACTTGAGCCGTCCGAACAGGACGTCGTCGGCCAGCGGCTTCTTGATGTGCTCCTGGATCACCCGCGCCATCGGCCGGGCGCCCATCAGCTCGTCATAGCCGTTCGCGATCAGCCATTTTGCCGCCTCGTCGGTCAGCTCGATGGTAACGTCGCGGTCGGCAAGCTGCGCCTCGAGCTGAAGCACGAACTTCTCGACCACCTTGGCGATGACGTCCTGGGACAGGTGCGCAAACGTGATGATCGCATCGAGGCGGTTGCGGAACTCCGGCGCGAACATCCGGTTGATCGCCTCGGTGTCGTCGCCCTCGCGCTTCTGGCGCGTGAAGCCGAACGCGGCACGCGCCATGTCGGCGGCGCCGGCATTCGTGGTCATGATCAGGATCACGTTGCGGAAATCGACCTGCTTGCCGTTATGGTCGGTCAGCTTGCCGTGATCCATGATCTGCAACAGCACGTTGAACAGATCCGGATGCGCCTTCTCGATCTCGTCGAGCAGGAGCACGCAGTGCGGATGCTGGTCGACGCCGTCGGTCAACAGCCCGCCCTGATCGAAGCCGACATAGCCGGGCGGCGCGCCAATGAGGCGCGATATCGTGTGGCGCTCCATGTATTCCGACATGTCGAAACGGATGATCTCGACGCCGAGCGTGGCTGCGAGTTGCCGGGCGACTTCGGTCTTGCCGACACCAGTCGGGCCCGAAAACAGGTAGCAGCCGATCGGCTTTTCGGGCTCGCGCAGTCCGGCGCGGGCGAGCTTGATGGAGGCTGAGAGCGCCTCGATCGCCTTGTCCTGGCCGTACACCACGCGCTTGAGCGTTTCCTGCAAGTGCCGGAGCACCTCGGCGTCGTCCTTCGACACCGCCTTCGGCGGGATGCGCGCCATGGTGGCGATCGTGGTCTCGATCTCCTTGATGCCGATGGTGCGCTTGCGCTTGCCCTCCGGCAGCAGCATCTGCGCCGCGCCCGATTCGTCGATGACGTCGATCGCCTTGTCCGGCAGCTTGCGGTCGTGGATGTAACGCGACGAAAGCTCGACCGCCGCCTTGATCGCTTCGCTGGTGTAGCGGAGCTTGTGATAGTCCTCGAAATAAGGCTTCAGGCCCTTGAGGATTTCGATGGCGTCCGGGATCGTCGGCTCGTTGACGTCGATCTTCTGGAAACGGCGTACCAGAGCGCGATCCTTCTCGAAATACTGGCGGTATTCCTTGTAGGTCGTCGAGCCGATGCAGCGAACTGTGCCGGAAGCCAAAGCCGGCTTGAGCAGATTCGATGCGTCCATCGCGCCGCCGGAAGTAGCGCCGGCGCCGATCACGGTGTGGATTTCATCGATGAACAGGATCGCGCCAGGATAGGCTTCGAGTTCCTTGATGACCTGCTTGAGCCGCTCCTCGAAGTCGCCGCGATAGCGCGTGCCGGCCAAAAGCGTGCCCATGTCGAGCGCGAAAACAGTGGCATTGCGCAGCACGTCCGGCACTTCGCCGTGAACGATACGGCGCGCCAAGCCTTCGGCAATCGCGGTCTTGCCGACCCCGGCTTCGCCGACGAACAGCGGATTATTCTTCTGGCGGCGGCACAGCACCTGGATGGTGCGATTGATTTCCGATTCGCGGCCGATCAGCGGATCGATCTTGCCTTCGCGCGCCTTCTTGTTGAGATTGACGCAATAGGCGTCGAGCGCATCGCCCTTCTTCTTCTGCTCGCCATCGCCCGACTTGGAATCATTGTCCTCGTCCGCACCGCGTACCGGTCGGGCTTCCGACATGCCGGGCCGCTTGGCGATGCCGTGGCTGATATAATTGACGGCGTCGTAACGCGTCATGTCCTGCTCTTGCAGGAAATAGGCGGCGTGACTCTCGCGCTCGGCAAAGATCGCGACCAGCACATTGGCGCCCGTCACTTCCTCGCGGCCGGACGACTGCACGTGGATCACCGCGCGCTGGATGACGCGCTGAAAGCCGGCCGTCGGCTTTGAATCCTCGCCGCCGTCGGTGACGAGATTATCCAGTTCGGATTCGAGATAGGCGACAAGGCTGCGGCGCAGCTTTTCCAGGTCGACATTGCACGCCCTCATGACCGCTGCCGCATCCTGATCCTCGATCAGGGCGAGCAACAGGTGCTCCAGGGTCGCGTATTCATGGTGCCGCTCATTGGCGAGAGCGAGCGCCCGGTGCAGCGACTGTTCGAGACTTCGCGAGAACGTGGGCATTTCAGTTTCTCTTCACTTGTATTGGACGTACCCCCCAGGAATCACTTCTTCTCCATGATGCACTGCAAAGGATGCTGATGTTTTCGGGCAAAGTCCATAACCTGCGTCACTTTCGTCTCGGCCACCTCGTAGGTGAATACCCCGCATTCGCCGATGCCGTGCTGGTGCACATGCATCATGATCCGGTGCGCCGTCTCGGCGTCCTTGTTGAAGAAGCGCTCGAGCACGTGAACCACGAACTCCATCGGTGTGTAGTCGTCATTGAGTAGCAACACGCGATAAAGGTTCGGCCGCTTGGTCTGCGGCTTGGTCTTGGTGATGACCGCAGTACCTGGCCCGCCTTGGTCGCCCTTACGTTTGCGATCATCGTCCGCCATGCGGACACTGAACGCCCTTCGAATAACGTCAATCGGCCGCATTGGTTCGTCTGTCTTCCGGTCTCTGTAAGTAGTGAGACGCGGAGGTTTCCGGAAGGCTCCTTCCCTCCGCGACCCGCTCCACCGTCGTCGAGGAGACTATCATAGAGTCGGCGACGCCCGCCCGCCACAATGACGAAGCACGACGCGTGCCACCACGTTCTCTCGCACATTAAGGGCGAATTGGGGCCCGCTGCCAATACTGCCGAGCGGCGTTTGGCTGTGAACCGTTTGCACAAGCAGCCGACAAATCCCCGGCGACCAGGTTGGTGGTCGCGAGAAGACAGCCTGAGCGGATTACCGGGTACTGAACTTGCCGTCACACGCGAAACGAGCGGCCTATAGGCTCGAACACGTCGCCATTTTGAACAGCCGAATAAAGCAAAGCGCGGCTGCGCCGCATTCACTTCATCGCTGATGCTTTGGCCATCACGCCTTCGAAGGGCTTGTAAGCTTCCTTGGCGAAATCGAGATACATCTCGCCGAGCTTGGTTGCCTCGGTCACGAAGCCTTCGTACGAAGACTTCAGGTAGTCATTTTGCACCTCGACGGCCTTTTCCAGGCTCTTGGCCCCGAGGAGTTTCTCCCAAGCGGCAGCCGAACCCTCGACCGACTTCTTCGAGTAGTCGGCGACCTCGGTCGCAATGGCTTGGGCGCTTTTTGACAGCGTGCCCAGACAGCTCATCGCCATTTCCATATTGTCTTTGCCGAATTTCTGCATCTCTTCGGGGGTCATAGCGAATCCTTCCGGCTGCGGCGCGGCCTGTTAACGGTGTTTATTTCCTTGCCGCGCATGCCTTGAAAAGGCCTTCTCGGGCGGCAACGATTATTATAGTGCGCTGCACAAAAACCGCAATGGGCATGTGCACAAAATGCCGGCAGCGGCATCCCTGGGCGGCCGGAGCCGAAGATCACTGCGACATGGGGGCTTAACGCTTTCGAAACAGCGTTCGCCTAGCTTTCTTGACCGTGTCCTTTGGGTAACGGCCGGTCCTTAATGGGGGCTTTGCCTCCCGAAGGAGCGAAGGGGTGGGCCTCCACTGAGGCCCTGCGCGCGTCAGGGACGGGGTGCGTAATGGTACGGGTGCGTTGCGGAGCCCAATCGGGGTTTCGCGGTTGCGTAATAGGTCTGGCGGCTGTTGCGGCAACGCTGGTCATCACCAGCGACGCCGCCGATGCGCGCCACCACCGGCGCATCCGCGTGCACTATGCTCACAGTGGCCACGGCAGCGGCCGCGTTCATCACGCCCACGCCGAAGAATACGCGCCGCCGTCGGCATCGATCGTCGTCGACGGCAATACGGGCCAAGTGCTGGAAGCTTCGAATCCGGACGCGCCGCGCCATCCGGCCTCGCTCACCAAGATCATGACGCTGTACCTGCTGTTCGAGCGGCTCGATGCGGGCAAGATCAAACTCGATACGCCGTTCAAGGTATCTGAGCACGCAGCCGATCAGGATCCGACCAAGCTCGATCTCAAGCCCGGCCAGACCATTCCTGTCGAGGATGCGATCAAAGGCGTGGTGACGCGCTCAGCCAACGACGCCGCGGTCACCATCGCCGAGAATCTCGCCGGCAGCGAAAGCGATTTTGCCAAACTGATGACGCAACGGGCCCGCGCGCTGGGCATGAGCCGGACCACCTACGTCAACGCATCAGGCTTGCCGGACGACGATCAGATCACCACGGCTCGCGATCAGGCGCTGCTTGGCCGCGCCATCCAGGATCGTTTTCCGCGCTACTACAAATATTTTTCCATGCCGTCGTTCGTCTATCACGGCGAAACGATCCGCAATCACGACCATCTGCTCGGATCGGTCGATGGCGTAGACGGCATCAAAACCGGGTTTACCCGTGCCTCCGGCTTCAATCTCGTGACCTCGGTGCATCGCGACGGACGCTACGTCGTTGCGGTGGTGCTCGGCGGCCGCTCGGCGTCCGAGCGCGACGGGCATATGCGTTCGCTGATCGACGATCACATCAAAGAGGCTGCGCTCCACCGTACCGCACCGGTCATTGCCGAACAGGCGCCGCCGCGCGAGGACGCCCAGCCGGTCGCCTTCGCCAAAGCGCCGATGGCCTCGCATGCCGATCCGGCCCCCACCGCTACCGCATCGATCACTGCGCGTGGACCTGCCGCCGCAAACGGTCCGATCCAGCCAGTTTCGGTAAAGACTATTTCGTACCGGATCGCGCCAACGCAGACGGCGCAACTCTCGCCGATGCCGGCGCTGGTCCCAATCCCCACACCTGCTCCCCAGCCGGCTGCTTCTATCGCGCTGCCGCGGCCGGGGGCGCCGGTAGCGCCGGCGCCGCAGACCGTCATTGCCTCGGCAGAGCCGACTATCACGACCGCTCCGGTTCAGCCTGAATCGGGAAAATCCGATATGGCGCCGCCTCCCCGCGCCCAGAATGAACCGTCAAAGTGGATGCCCTCTAAGCCCGAACCCACCAATCCGCAAGCCGCCAAGTCGGAAGTTGCCAAGCCGGAACCCGCTAAGTCCGAAATTGCTAAGGCAGAAGCGCCCAAGGTGGAGGCTCCCAAGTCCGAAGCGGCCAGTGTCGAACCGGCGCGGGTTCATGCGCGCGGCGGCTGGCTGATCCAGATCGGCGCCTTCGACGGCGAGGACGAGGCGAAACAGCATTTGAGCGCGGCCCAGAGCAAGGTTCGCGACATGCTTTCCGCAGCCGATCCGTTTACAGAGCGGGTGCAAAAGGGCGACAAGTCGCTTTACCGCGCACGCTTCGCCGGCTTCGACAAAACGACCGCCGACGCGGCTTGCCGGCAGCTCAAGCGCAATGATTTCGAGTGCATGACGGTCAAAAACTAAGGACCTCGGCCTACGAGGCGTCAGTCGAGTGAGTAGCGTTGTTCAGAGTACGGAAGCCACGCTTGGAGGAAACGGAACCTCAGCGATGGCGTCGAAGAAGAACATCCTTGGCCGCGTTGACGCGGGCCGCGAGATACGTCGATCCCCCCTGGTCGGGATGCAGTTTCTTCATCAAGGAACGGTGCGACCGGCTGATTTCGTCGGCGCTCGCGCCGGGTTGAACGCCAAGGATCTGATAAGCCTCCTCTTCGGTCATTTTGCCGCTGGGCGCCGCCCGCGCCCCGCCGCCCGCTGCCGCGTCCTGCTGCGCGTGCTCACGCCAGCTGGGCTGCCGGCGGTCAAGATACGCTGCGAGTAAATCGCGGCTGTCGTCGTCGAACTCGCCAAGAAGGCCTATCAGCGTCGGCACATCAAGCGTGTCGAGCACGGCATCTTGCCGTTGCCCGGCAAGAATACGGCCGTGCATCGCCCCGGTATCGTGATCAAGTTCCATTTCGAGGAAAGCGGTACGGACGCGCGAGACCTGGCCGGAGCTCCGTTGCGTCCGGGCGCCGAACGTCGCCGGCCAAAGCGAAATCCAGCCGAGCAATCCGAGACCGAATGCACCGACCGGAATGGCGACGCCGAACTCGCCGCGGAAAAGCAGGAACGCCGCAAAGACCAATGCGCCGGCTCCGCCGATGGCGCGCAATAGTTTCGCGGCCTGCTTCGGATCGGCCTTGGAGAAGGCGTTCATGGCCCACAACAGCAGGATCAGAACGGCGACGCCGAAAATAAGCGGCATGGCTATTTAAGCTGTTCCAGGAGCTTGCCGGCGCCAGCGCCTTGCCGATGCTGCAACGCCGCAAGCGCTTTCATCCCGCCAGCCGCGTAGGCCGCCGCCGCGCGCAGCAATTCGCCGAGTTCATGCGCCGCACCGGGCGCGAAACGGCAATAGGCGCCGCGGGTCAGCCGCGCGATTTCACGGAACGCCTGCTCGCATACCGGATCGTAGCCTTCCTGGAACATGAAGGCCGGGACATTGCGCAGCCCGAGCTGGCCGGCGACGGCGCAAAGATCGTCGAGCGATTCCTCCATGGCGTCGCCGACAAAGACCAAAGCGCCGATCTTGGCGCTGTCGTTCTCGCGGCGAGCGTGCGCGAGAACCTTTGCGATCTGGGTATGGCCGCCGCGGCAATCGATTTTCGCCATCAGCGCGCCGAGCCGATCCGACTTCTCGATCCACGGCGAAGCTTTGCATTCGGCAAGTCCGCGATAATACACGAGCTGAATGACGAGCCCGCCGGCGGCTGTGGCTTCGCGGAACATCTCGGCCTGGAACCGGCAAGCCGTATCCCAGGTTGGCTGTCGACTCATGGTGGCATCAAGCGCGAACACGAGCCGGCCGCGTTTGCCCGGTTCGGTCGCCGGACCGAGAGCATTGACGCGATTGAGGAACGCATCGATCTCTGCGCGGGAGGTCGCCGCGGGGGTTTGGTCGTTCGCCCCGTCGCGCGGCTGTGGGGCTGGCGCCGGCGCACGGTCAGACCGGTCGTTGCTCATGGAGGAACCTTCGCGGCGAGCCTGAAGATCAAGCCATAAGGTGGCCCCGTCAGGCATCACGCGCAATGGCCGGGAAAACCCGCTTCAATCGGCAAGCAGATCGTGGGTCTCGAGTGGCTTGGCCGCGGCCGCAGCCCACTCGGCGCGGGCGGCAATCCGCCGCTTGCCCCGCTCGTCGATCGGCAGCTTCAAGGCGTCGATCAGACGCTTGACCTCGTCGCGCGCAGTCTCATGCGAGAACATGGGCCTGGTGCCTAACGTCTCCTCGCTAATGTCGTCGAGTGCCGTCAGGCCGCGCGGGAAAAACTCGCGGTAAGTCACCCGTTCGGCAAAGCCGTCGGTGGTGCGAAAGCCGAGTTGCTTGGCAAGTTGAACGACCCCCTCGCCGACCAAGCGCTTGTTGCGCGATCCGAGCGTCGACAGGCGATTGCGGACCACAACCCAATCGGTCATGCCGCCATCGACCAGACGGCGCTGCCGGCGCGCTTCGCGTACCATCTCGGCGTAATGACTGACCCCGATGGTCGCGAAGGTCGTCGGATCGACCGCACCGAGCACGTCGAAATCGACGAAGCTGTCATTGAGTGGCGTAATCAGTGTATCGGCCATCGAATGGGCAAGCCGCATCATGTAGGAGTCGGCGCCGGGAGTATCGATGACGACAAAGTCGTGGGTGTTCTCGACCGCACTCACCGCCTCGGCAAATGCGGCGAATTCCTGGGCTTCGATTTCATCGAGGCGTAGCCCGAAGCCGCGCGCGACGCAGTAATGCTTTGGGATGTCCAGTTTGATGCGCGTGCGCTCGGCCCAATTTCGGCGGTTTTCGACGTAGTGCGTGAAGCTCTTCTGGCGCGAGTCGAGGTCGATCGTCGCCACCCGCTGGCCTGCCTGAAGCAGCGCCACCGCGACGTGCATGGCTGTCGTCGATTTTCCAGAGCCACCCTTTTCGTTACCAAGAACGATGACATGCGCCGAAAACGGCTTGCCGACGTCCGCCTGCATCAACATGATAACGCAACCCCAACGTAACTCGCACTTCTCTCTGGCTTGTAATGCTTTCGGTCAAGATACAGCATCCCGTTCGATAAGTTAATCATTAACCAAGCATGGCCACGAAGAACGCGCGCGGTGTGTTCGCGCTGCAACGCCAGCGGCAACACGATGGCAAAAAACATCAACCATCCAAAGCGCCATCCCAGTGTCATCCGCACGCTGCCGGCGCTCAAGCGCACGATCGCGGAAATTCAGGCGCGGCACCGAACCATTGCGCTGGTGCCAACCATGGGAGCATTGCACGCGGGCCATCTTGCCCTGGTGCGGACGGCGCAGCGCCGCGCCGACCGCATCATCGTCTCGATATTCGTCAATCCGACCCAATTCGCGCCGGGTGAAGACCTGCGAACCTATCCGCGCACATTCGCGACCGACCTAGCCGCGCTCGCCGCACTCAAAACCGATTTCGTCTGGTCTCCTGACGTGAAGACCATGTACCCGCAGGGTTTTGCGACGCGCATCGTGCCAGAAGGCCCGGCAACTGCCGGGCTCGAAGACCGTTTCCGGCCGCATTTCTTTGCCGGCGTGGCAACCGTCGTCGCCAAGCTGTTGATCCAGTGCGAGCCCGACGTCGCGGTTTTCGGCGAAAAGGATTATCAGCAGCTCAAGGTCGTAACGCAGCTCGCGCGCGATCTTGGTTTGAAAACCCGGATTGCCGGCGTGCCGGTCGTGCGCGAGGCCGACGGTCTCGCAATGTCTTCACGCAATCGCTACTTGTCGCAGAGCGAACGGCAGGCGGCGCCCGCGCTTTATCGGGCGCTGAGGGACGCCGCGGCGAAAATCGCGGCCGATGCGCCGGTCGCGGATGTTCTCAAGAAAGGCCTTGCCGCAATTGCGTCCGCCGGTTTTGCCGTCGATTACTTCGAAGCGCGCCACGCCGAGACGCTTGAGCCGATTGCGTCCAGGCAGGACGGTCCGATCCGGCTGCTGGTCGCGGCACGGATCGGAAAGACGCGGCTAATTGACAATGTGGCGGCGTAGAATCCGAAGGCCGCCTACTTCGCCGCAACCTTCATCGGGTCTTTTACGTTTGGAAACGTTTCAAATTCCGTGTTCCAGAGCTGGCCGTCGATCTTTTCCACTTTGCGGATGTAGACATTGCCGACGATGTCACGGGTGTCCGGATCGATCGAGATCGGGCCGCGCGGGCTTTCCCAGGCCATGCCTTTCGCGGCCGCAATGACGGCATCCCCGTCAGAGCTACCGCCCGTCTTTTTCAGCGCCTCATAGATAAGATGCATGGTGTCGTAGCCGCTGACCGAGACAAAGTCCGGCCGGAAGTGGTTCGCCTTCTCGATTGCGGCAAAATAGGTCTTGTTGAGCGCGGAGTTGTGCGAGGCCGAATAGAGGCCGGCCGTGATCATGCCGAGCATCTGATCGCCCATGTCGTTCAGATTATCGTCGGTGGTCAAATCGCCCGGACCGATGATTTTTATCCCGGAATTGGCGAGGCCTCGTTCGGCAAACTGCTTGGCGAAAATGGCCGCCTGTGTGCCGGGGAAGTAGATAAAGGCGGTATCCGGTTTGAGATCGCTGATGCGCTGCAGGAATGGCGCGAAGTCGGGATTGGCGAGCGGAATCCGGATCGACTCGATGATCTCGCCGCCAACCTGGACGAACCGGGTCTTGAAGGCGGTTTCCGCCTCAACGCCCGGCGCCCAATCGTTGACCAGGGTGACGACCCGCTTGCTGCCATTCTTGGCCGCCCATTCCGCCATAATCCAGGACTGCGGCGCCAGGATAAAGCCGGCACGGGCGAAATAGGGCGATTTCGCCGTCGTAATCGAAGCGCCGGAACTCATAATGAATGTCGCCTTCTTGGCTTCCGTCACGAGCGGAGCAACTGCCAGCGAAGCCGGCGTAATCCCGACGCAAAGAAGATCGACCTTATCGTTGACGATCATTTCCTGAACGATGCGATGGGCGTTATCGGCAACGCCGGCATCGTCACGCATGGTCAGTTCGATCTTGCGGCCCGCCACGGTGTCACCGTTCTGCTGCATGTAAAGCTGAATGGCCGCCTTGAGCTGCCGGCCGACGGCATTGAAGCCCGCGCCCGTCATCGGCAGGCTCATGCCGATCTTCAAAACCGGCTGTTGGGCAAGAGCCGGGCGGGCGATGACCCCGCCGATGGCTGTAGCGGCGACGCCCTTAAGCACTGTTCTACGCAACATGATGAATTCCTCCCATATGTTCTTTTTGACGAATTTTCCGGCTTCCGTGCGTCACGCCGGCTCGAGATGCGGAATTTCCGGCCGCTCGCCTTGCGCCTTGCCGGTGATCGGCGGACGCGGCAACCGTGCCGTACCGTTTTCCATAATGAAAGTGTGTTCGATCGTGTACCACGGCGGCTTGACGTCCGGCGCACCCGCCCGCGGTTCGTCGTGCCGAATGTAATTGCCGATGAGGTGCCGGGTGACGCCGAACTGCACATCGGTCTCGATATGCGGGTCTTCGGGATCGTAAATCTGCGAAATCAATGTCTTGTAGCCCGGCTTGTAGGCGAGGAAATGCAGATGCGCCGGACGCATGTTGTGGCGGCGCAGCGCGCGAAGCAGTTCACCGACAGGGCCATCGATGGGAATCGGGTAGCCCGCCGGCTTCACAGTGCGAAAGCCAATATAACCATTGGCATCGGTGGTGAATTTGCCGCGCAAATTCATATCGGCCTGAACAGGATCCTGGTTCTCGTAAAAGCCTTCAGTCGAAGAGTGCCAAATATCGACATCGCCGCGCACGATTGGCTTTCCTTGGGTGTCCCTGAACCAGGCATCGACGAACAGAACCGGCCCTGGCGTCGGCGATCGCACGATCGAACCGCCGTTTTCCGTACGCGGAGAGTCCATGCGCCAAAACGGGCCAAGCTGATTGGCGTCCGTCTCGGTTTGACCGCGATCGCCGTTGTTGAGCAGGCAAATCAGCGCCGACAAACCCAACGATCCCGCCATCAGCACGGCCTCGTTGTGGTTCTCGTTGGAATGTTTGCCGAGCGCCACGATATAGGCCATCGCGGCGTGAAATTCCTCTTCGGTCAACTTCACTTCGCGCCCGAAGTCATGCAAATGGCGAACAAACGCCGACATGAGCTGGCGCAAGCGCGGGTTCGGGGCGCGCTCAATTTCGCCCAAGACCGCCTTGGTGACGTCTTTCTCGCTCGCAATGATCATCGCTGTCTCCGCCTCACGGCATTTGCCGGCTGTTGGTGGCGGATTTTACGTGATCGCCCGCAGCTACGCCATGCGGCAATCGCGTATCGAAGCGGCTACATCAGGCCGAGTTCACGCAGTTCGCGCCGCATTTTCTCCGGCATTGCGGCGGCGCCCGGCGCCGCCTTTTCGAGGTCGCGCGGGGCGTCTTTCGCCGCCAGGTAGCGCCAACCCTGGAAAGCACGGAAGGGGCGCGGCGCGACCAGGATCACCTTGGGATCGAGCACCACGCCGCAACGCCCGATCCCGTCCTTGTCGCGAAATGGCCTCACGTCGCGGATGCGCTGGCGGCACATGATCTCGCCGCGGATCACCCAGAACAGCGAGCCGCCGTCGATAAGTTCCGCGGCGCGCTTGGGCACCATGCGGGTGCGGTGGATGTGTTCGGGTTTCTCGCCGCGTTTGCGCTTCTCCCGAAGCTTCTCCTTGATCCAGTCTTCCAGGTCGCGAACCGAATCGGCGCCGACGCAGAGCTTGATGAGATTGAGAGCCATGGACCGGACATTACTGCGTCTTTGGCGCTTCGATCACCATGATCTCGGCGCCTTCCACAACTTGCGCGCCGGCCGCGACGGAAACCTGGGTCACAATGCCGGCAAATGGCGCGCGAAGCGTGTGCTCCATCTTCATGGCTTCAATAACGGCGAGACGTTGGCCCGCCGTAACCTGCTCGCCGACGCCGGCCAGCACCTCAAGGACTCTGCCATGCATAGGCGCCGCAATGAGGCCGCCGCCGGTCCCGGCCTGAGCCGAAGCCAGCGTGAAATCCTTGACGCGCACGCGCGTCTGCCGGCCGCAGCGCATGACATAGGCCTCGGAACCGGCTTCGAACACCCTTGCGTCGGTTGCAGGTGCGGTATCCGCGACCGTCACGCGCATTCCGCCAGTGCCATAGCTGACTGTGGCGCTGGCGCTCTCGCCGTCGATGACAACCGGGACGGCAAGCGAACGCACGCCGCCGAGTTGAAAACCGTCCTTTGCCGCCCACGGCGACTGAACTTCGGCGGCCTCGTCGTCCGATAGCGTTCCCGCCGCGGAGTCCTCACCAGCAACGACGGTCAGCAGCGAGGCAACGCCAAGCGCCGCCGCAGCTCGATCAATCGCTTGAGGCACCGCGCCGAGCGCCGCCAGATTGCGGTCGATAAAACCCGTATCCACGTTGCCCCGCCGGAATTCGTCGGCACGGCATAGGGCGGCAAGGAAAGCGACGTTGCTGCGCGGACCCGCGAGCAAGGTACGATCAAGTGCTCCCGCCAGCCGCTCCAACGCGGCGTCACGCGTCGTTTCGTGAGCAATGAGCTTGGCAATCATCGGATCGTAGTATGGGGTCACCTCTCCGCCGGCCTCGACGCCGCGGTCGACCCGAATGTCCTCCGGCAATTCGAGCGCCACAATTCGGCCAGTCGACGGCAAGAAGCCGTTTTCGGGATCTTCGGCGTAAAGGCGCGCCTCGATGGCGTGCCCATCGAATTGCGGCGTCTCCTTAAGCGGTAATTCTTCGCCCGCTGCGACGCGGAATTGCCACTCGACCAGATCGCGACCGGTAATCGCTTCCGTAACCGGATGCTCGACTTGCAGTCGCGTATTCATCTCGATGAACCAAAGCGCTTCGGCGCGAAGTCCCTTGGTCCCGTCAGCAATGAATTCGACGGTGCCGGCGCCGACGTAACCGACTGCCCTGGCCGCTGCCACCGCGGCGGCTCCAATTTGCGCGCGCAACTGCCCGGTCATGCCGGGCGCCGGCGCTTCCTCGATGACCTTCTGGTGCCGCCGTTGCAGCGAGCAGTCGCGCTCGCCGAGATGAATGACGTTGCCGTGCCGGTCGGCAAAGACCTGGACTTCGATGTGGCGCGACGCGGCAACATATTTTTCGATCAACACTCGGCTTGAGCCGAACGCGGATTGCGCCTCGCGGATTGCGCCTTCGAGCGCTGCTTCGAATTCGGCATGCTTGTCGACCCGGCGCAGCCCGCGTCCGCCGCCGCCTGCAGCAGGCTTGATCAGGACCGGATAACCGACCTCGTAGGCTTTCTCCTTGAGAAATTTCGTGTCCTGGCGATCGCCGTAATAGCCGGGCACAACCGGAACACCGGCCTTCTCCATCAGAGCCTTGGCATGATCCTTGAGACCCATGGCGCGGATTGCCGCGGACGGCGGCCCAACGAAAGCGACGCCTGAGGCATCGCAGGCGTCAACGAAATCCGCGTTTTCGGACAGGAAACCATAGCCCGGATGTACACATTCCGCCCCGGATTTTCGCGCGGCTTCGATTAAGCGTTCGATGGAGAGGTAGCTTTCATGTGGTGCCGCGGGACCGATCAGATACGCCTCATCACATGAACGAACATGAAGGGCGTCGGCGTCCGCAGCCGAGTAGACCGCAATCGTGCGCAGTCCGAGCCGCTTTGCGGTTCGGGCAACGCGGCAAGCGATCTCGCCGCGATTGGCGATAAGGACGGAGCGAAACATGCGGCAATGTTAGCGGCCGCGCGGGGCGGCGTCAGCCGCTGCCGGTCTATTGCGGCGACGGCGAGGGCGTGAGCTGCATCGGCGCGGCAGGCCCAGTGGCAAGGTTTGCGGCTGGCGCCGAGGCCGCCGCTGCGGCTTGAGGTGCCGGGGCCGCCGGTGCCGGAACCCAGACCGGATCTGCTTGCGCGTCCGTGGCGGCTGGAGCGGTCGGATTGGCGGTCTGTTTGCGCACCTTGCGTTGGGGGGCAGCCTCCGCGACCGGCGGACCGGGACTAGCTGCCGCTGGTGCCAGAGCCGGAGCCGCAGCAGCAGGAACGGCTTTCACGGCAGGCTCGGGATTCATGATGCTCACGGCCGGGATCGACGCTGCGGTGGGAAAATCGATATTGACCATTTTGTGAGGTGCCTGGGCCGCGCCGGCCGGCTGCGCCGACGTCGCGTCCGCTGACGAATTGTCAGGCGGCTGGGCCCATGCCGTCAGATAGCGATCAAGGTAACGGGCCAGCGTCGCCGCGCTCAGATGCGCGCGAACGTGGCTCGCGTCGCTGAGTACTGCCAGAGCTTTGCAATTCTGACTCGTGCACCCGTCTCGCACAGCGAGCGCGTGAGCAAGGAAACCGAAGCGGTCGACCTCAAGCGAGCGGCGGATTGGCGCCAGCGTGGCGTCAATATCAGCCCCGCCGCGTTTGACATAGCTCACCATGTCCGCCAGTAGCGCGAGCCGCGCCGCGACATAGGACGTGGCAGTGGCCACCGTTGCCGGAGAGGCGAATAGCGACTTCTCGCACGCTGTCTCGACATCCTCGCCGGCCAAGGCGTCGAGGCACGGCAGCGCCGAGCCTGGCGCGAGCGAGTGCGCCGCCAATTCTCCCGCCCGCAATTCGAGGGTGCGGCGATCGGCATCGAAGTTACGCCCGGCGGTACCGTCGAGTGACGACCACGCCAACACGGCGCCGAGGACGGCTCCAAGCAGGATGACGCCCGAGCGCTCCAGGGCTCGAGCCGCATTTGCGCGCGACCGGACCAATGCCATAAGGCAGGCCGCCACCAGCAGTGCAGCCGAACCGGCTGCGATCCACAAGTGCAGCGTTGAGCTTGCGAACTCGGGATCAACGATCCCCATCACCCACTCCAACGACGGACCCGAACGCCCGTACCTCGCGCGAAAAAGTATGACGCAGCGTTGCTCGCGGCGCCAGTTCTCGACGCGCAACGGTAGCGACAAGAGCTCATGATTTAGCCCTCATCGTGACCTGCATTCGACGCAATTAATTCAGGGGGCCAGCCTAGTGATCAACTTCGAGCTGGCTTTCCTTGGCGACGCGCTCGAACGCCTCGCCCGCATTTTTTATGCGGTACTGGTAATCTTCGCCGTCCGACGGCAAAAGCCTCACGACCTCGTAGCTTCCGCTCGCGCCCGGCCGGCTGATCGGACTCGATGTGTAAAACACGGTCTGGCCGACGCGATATTTGTGTGTGCGCAAAGTCGACGCACGGGCAACGACTTGCGCGACGGTTACGGCGCCCACGATGCTGACGGCGCTGATGGTTTCCGGCTTCCTGACGGGTTGGCGCGCCGGCGCCTTGCGGGCGGATGCTTTACGAACCGACGCTTTACGAAGCCCTGTTGCCCGGCTCGCTTTAGCAGCCCGGACTTTTTTTACTGAACGCTTATTCATGGAACTGACTATAGCATCCAAATATTCGCCCGAGCAAAGAATATGATACCGCTTTCGGGGTTGTGCGAGGCGGCCTCGGGTAACATCATTAAGATCAGAAAATACGTTATTATTCAGCATCTTCTAGAGACATACTAAACTGCATTGCAAAGGTCGTACCGGTCACCCTTGGCGCTGCCAGCGGCCGTTTTCATCAGCCTGCCAATACGTCACCTCGAAGCCCGCCGCCTTGGCTTCGCCCCAGCGTGTTCGTGCCATTTCCACAGCCTCAGGATCCTCGCCGTCGAACAGCAACACCACCCGATGATAGGAGGTGGCGTCGCCGGGCATGCCGGCGCCTTCGACGAGGAAACGCACACCGGCACCGTTGGGATTTTCGTCGTTGACGGTCAGCAGGATGGGGTGTTCGGCCGCTTCGCTGTCGCGCCAAGTGCCATGCGGCAGAAACGTGTCATCGCGCCAAGTCCACAAATGCGCATCGAGCCCATCGACGCGCTCGTCGGAGGAGGCCTGCACCACGACACGCCAACCGCGCTCGATCGACTTCTGCAATAGCGGCGGAAGGACCTGCTCCAGCGTCTGGCCCTTGAGGTGATAAAACAGAACCTCAGTCATTCCGCCGTCCACCCAGTGCATCAGCGTTCGTAATAGTCCTCAACCAATCGGTCGAGCAGCCGCACGCCCCACCCCGAACTCCAGCTCTTGTTGATATCGGTCTGCGGCGAACCGAGTGCAGTGCCGGCAATGTCGAGATGCACCCACGGCGTCTTGTCGACGAAGCGCGCCAGAAGCTGCGCCGCGGTGATCGCGCCACCCCAGCGACCGCCGGTATTCTTCATGTCGGCGAACTTTGAATCGATCATTTTGTCGTATTCCGGCCCAAGCGGCATGCGCCACACCCGCTCGCCGGTCGCCTCCCCGGCCTTGTTCAGCCGCTCGACGAGTTTGTCGTCGTTGGAGAACATACCTGCATATTCCTGACCCAGCGCGACAATGATCGCCCCGGTAAGCGTGGCCAGATTGATCATAAATTTTGGTTTGAAGCGCTTGTTGACGTAATGCAGTACGTCGGCAAGCACGAGCCGGCCCTCGGCATCCGTGTTGATGATTTCGATTGTCTGGCCCGACATCGTCTTGACGATATCGCCTGGGCGCTGGGCCTTGCCGTCCGGCATATTTTCGACAAGCCCGATGACGCCGACCGCGTTGACCTTGGCCTTGCGTGCGGCGAGCGCATGCAAAAGACCGACGACACAAGCGGCACCTGCCATATCGCCTTTCATGTCCTCCATGCCGGCGGCAGGCTTAATTGAAATGCCGCCGGTATCGAAACAAACCCCCTTGCCGATGAACGCAACCGGTGCGACGCCGCGCTTGCCGCCGTTCCAGCGCATGACGACGACGCGAGAGTCGTGCATCGAGCCCTGCCCGACGCCGAGTAACGCATTCATGCCGAGCTTCTTCATGGCCGCGACGTCGAGCACCTCGACGGTCACGCCGAGCTTCGACAACGCCAATGTTCGCCGGGCGAATTCGACCGGGTAAAGAACATTCGCCGGTTCATTGACGAGATCGCGTGCGATGACCACGCCATCGGCGACAGCCGCCGCCTCCGTCCAGGCTTTCTCAGCCGCGGCCGGATTGGCGCAAGCAAAATTGATGTCCACGCTTTTCGGCCGCTCGTCGTCGTCCTTTCGCTTCGTCTTGTAGCGGTCGAACGAATAGGCTCGCAGCCGAGCGCCAAGCACCAAATCCGCAATTTGATCGCCCTTGAACGCGCCTGATCCGAATTCGGCAATGATCGTCGCTTCGGACGCAACGGCCGGAACCTTGCCCATGGCTATGCCGCCAAGCTTGACGACATCTCGGCGCTTAAGTTCGGCCTCCTTGCCGGTCCCGATCACGACGAGGCGCGGCACGTTAAGACCGGACGGCGCGACGATATCGAGCGAGGAGCCGTTCTTGCCAGTAAAGCGGTCGGCTGCGGCGGCGCGCCGTATCAGATCGCCGAGCGGTGCCAACGCCTTCTGGGTCGCCGAACCGAATTTGAGATTTTCGCCACAGAACACAACAAGAACGCCCCGCAAACGCGCAAAGGCGGTGAACCCGAGTTTGGGGGCGTCAGGCATTGTGCAGTCCTTCCTGCGACGCAGGTTGTTTCGAAAGCGACATATGGACCCGTGCGCTACATCGTGCCAAGCGCGCGTGCGGCGGCACTTGCTGCATCCAGAACCGATTCCGCCTTGGGTTTCACCGGATTTGCCTTGGCCAAGCCATTTTGTGAAAACATAGAACCACTTGCATTGGGGAGTCGACGGGCCCTGACGCCGGTGCGCCACAGCTACCGATCAGCCGTCAGTGGGCATGACGAATCCGATGAAGTCGCTGAGCTGGTACGTCTTTCGCACCACGATCGTCGCCTTCCTGATCACGCTTATCACCTTGACCGTGGTGATCTGGTTCACGCAGGCGATGCGCGATTTCGACCTGATTACCAGCCAGCGGCAAACACTTCTGGTTTTCGTCGGCATTACCGGGCTGATCATTCCGTTGCTCGTCATGATGATTGCGCCGATTGCACTGGTGCTGGCGGTAGCGCATGTTCTCAATAAGCTAGGTTCGGATTCCGAAATCATCGTGATGAATGCGGCCGGCCTGTCGCCGTGGCGCCTGCTCACCCCGTTCCTGGCATCGGCTATCGTTGTTTCCATCGTGGTGGCCGGCATCGCGGCCTATGTGTCGCCGGTCAGTCTGCGCGAATTGCGCGATTGGGCGGCGCAAGTGCGTGCCGACATTTTGACCAATATCGTGCAGCCCGGCCGCTTCACGACGGTGAGCGGCAATCTCACCTTCCACATCGCCGACCGTCGGCCGAATGGGCTTTTGGTGGGCATATTCGTCGACGACGCCCGCGATCCCAACGAACACTCCACTTACCTCGCCGAACAGGGCGAGATCGTGAAGAACGAGCATGGCTCGTTTCTTGTCATGGAAGGCGGCAGCGTCCAGAAGGTTTCGGCCGGCGAGCGCGATCCACGCATCGTGACCTTCGATCGCTACGCGTTCGATCTATCGAAATTCAGCGCCGGCACGCAGAGCTCCGTCTATACCGTCCGCGAAAAATTTATCTGGGAACTGCTGTGGCCGCGGCCGGACGATCCACTCTATCTGGCGCAGCCGGACCAGTACCGCTCGGAGCTTTACGACCGCATGGCGGCACCGCTCTACCCTCTGGCATTCATCATCCTGGCGTGCACCTTCCTTGGGGCGCCACAGACAACCAGACAAAGCAGGACATTGGCATTGCTTGGCATGATCGGCGCGGTCGCACTACTGCGCCTTCTCGGCTTCGTTAGCGTCGTCGTCGGAGTGCGTGTGGCCGGCGCTCTTTATCTGCAATACGTCGCGCTGTTCGGCACCATGGCGGTGGGCTTGTGGCAAATTTCGCGCGGCCGCGCGCTGGAACCCGCGGTCTTTGTGTCGAAGATTGCAAGCGCGATCGGCGATCGCATCGCCCGTTCGATGAACTAGGAGCTGCTGATGATCACCGGCACCTTATCGCGATATTTCGGAATGCGTTTTCTCTCGTCGGTTGTCGGCGCGTTCGTCGGCGTGGTGATCCTTGCCGGCATGATCGACTACGTCGAACTGATGCGACGCGGCGCCGATTGGCCCAACGCCACACCCTGGGCGCTCGCCAAGATTTCCATGTTTCGCGTTCCCCAGCTCACCGAGCGCATTATGCCGTTCTCGGTCCTGGTCGGCGCGATGTCGTGCTATCTGACGCTGTCGCGACGGTTGGAGCTCGTAGTCGCGCGCGCTGCCGGCATTTCCGCATGGCAATTCGTCGCCCCGGCTGTGATTGCGGCTTTCCTTTTCGGCACCGTCGCCACGACCGTTTACAATCCGATCTCGGCAGTTCTCGACGAACGATCGAAGCATCTGGAATCCGAGGTCGTCGGGGAAGGACCTACGGCCATGCAAGGCAGCACCAGCAGTGGTTTTTGGGTGCGTCAGAAGAGCGCGGACGGCGCCGCGATCATCAATGCCAAATCGAGCCGCGATCAGGGCGCAACTCTCGGCAATGTCAGTGTCTACACTTTTGACGTCGACGGCCACTTTCAGCAACGGATCGAGGCGCGAAGTGCGACTTTGGAAGACGGCTTTTGGCGGCTCGAAGACGTACGTCTCTATGGCAGCGGCATTCCGCTTAAAATCGCGGATACATACCGCCTCAACACCAATTTGACCCTGGAGCAGGTGCGCGAGAGCTTTGCCACACCCGAAACGGTACCATTCTGGCAATTGCCAACTTATATCAAGATGGCGGACCGCGCCGGACTCGAAGCCGCAGGCTATCGGTTGCAATACGACGGATTGCTGGCGCGACCTTTCCTGCTTGCCGCAATGGTACTGCTCGCCGCCTCCGTGAGCCTGCGTTTTTTCCGCTTCGGCGGCGTGCAGAAGATGGTGCTGAGCGGCATCACAGCGGGATTCCTGCTTTTCGTCCTGTCGAAGATTACCGAGGATATGAGTAAATCCGGCCTGATGTCGCCGATTGCAGCGGCATGGACGCCGGTTCTGGTTGGTAGCCTCACCGGGTTTGTTGTCCTGTTGTTTCAAGAGGATGGCTAGCGTTGCCGTCCTTCATCCCCGGTGGCACATTCAAAATTCCGCCCCGACTTGGTACGATTGCGGTTCGCCTGGATCGGCAAGAATGAGACAGCGGCCGACCCGCGCCGGCCGCCGAAGGAGAGCATGAAGCGATGTTACTGAACGCGTTAGCCCCCCTTGGCAGGGTTTTCGCTGCGGGAATTTTGGCGACCGTGAGTCTGCTCGCGATGCCCGCGATCGGACACTCGCAAGTCGTTGTCGCACTGGTCGACGGCGAGCCTATTACCGCGCTCGATATCGAGCAGCGCTCCAAATTCATCCAAATGAGCACCCAGAAGGTTCCCGCCCGTCAGGAGGTCATCGACTCGCTCATTGATGAGATTCTGGAAATTCGCGAAGCGAAAAAATACACCATCGAGGTTCCGCAGTCGGATATCGACGGCGCCTACGCCAATGTCGCAACCCGCATGGGCGTCGACACGCAAAAACTGAACGAAATCCTGACGAAAGGGGGCGCGAGCCCGGAGACCCTCAAGCACCGACTCAAGGCCGAATATGCATGGACGGCGCTGGTCCGCGGCCGTTTCAAAGCGAGTCTCGAAGTCGCCGATACCGACGTTGAAGCTCGGCTTCAGCTGCACAAACCGGATGACAAGAGCGAGGTCGGCTACGAATACTCCTTGCGCCCCATTCTTCTCGTGGTACCGCGGGGCGCACCCGACGCTGCCTTTGAAGCACGTAAGCGCGATGCGGACGCCTTACGTGTGCGCTTTGAAAATTGTGCCGCCGGCATCCCATTTGCCCGCGCTCTGAGAGAAGTCGCCGTGCGCGACCCGATCATAAAATACTCCGCCGACCTGATTCCGGCGCTGCGCGACATACTTGACAAGACCGATGTCGGTCATTTGACGCCGCCGGAGCAAACAGCGGAGGGCGTGCAGATGTTTGCGCTATGCGGCAAAAAAGAAACCAAGAACGACACGCCTGAGAAGAAAGAAGTGCGCGACGAGCTCACCCAGCAGAAATTCGGCGCACAGGCAAAGCGCTACCTCGCGGAATTGCGGCGTTCGGCAATGATCGAATACAAGTAGACAAACGGTTTTGGCGACGCAAGCGTTCGGAGAACTAAATTCCCGATCTCCGCTTCATGCTATAGAAGCAATACCGTGCAACCTTTGGCTTTGACCCTCGGCGAGCCCGCCGGCATCGGACCCGACCTTGCGCTTTCCGTTTGGCGTCGGCGAACCGAGCTTGGCATTCCGGCATTTTATCTCGTCGGCGATCCTGATTTTCTTGGCCGGCGCGCGGCGCAGCTCGGCATCGACGTTCCGATCGCCGCTGTGACGCCGCGGACTGCAGCCGCAACTTTCTCCGCTGCGTTTCCCGTCGTCGACATCGATGTATCCGTGAGCGCCGAACCCGGGCGCCCCGACCAGTCGAGCGCACCGGCAGCCGTCGCGTCGATACGCCGCGCCGTAGCGGATGTCCTGTCAGGTTCGGCCGCCGCCGTCGTGACTAACCCGGTGGCCAAGAACGTGCTTTATAATTGGGGTTTCGCCGAGCCCGGTCATACCGAGTTCCTGGCCAAGCTCGTGCACGAAGCGACCGGCAAGGCGCTGCGGCCGGTGATGATGCTGTGGTCGCCGGAGCTGGCGGTCGTTCCCGTCACCATCCATTTGCCGCTCAAGGAAATCTTCAACCAGCTTTCCACCGAACTGATCGTTGAGACCGGCCGCATCGTGGCGCATGACCTGTCGTCGCGGTTCGGAATTGCGCGGCCGCGACTTGCCATTGCCGGGCTCAACCCGCACGCCGGAGAGGAAGGCACGTTGGGCGACGAAGACCGCGCCATCGTCGCACCCGCCGTAGTACGGCTTAACGGCGACGGTATCGAGGCAAAAGGGCCATTGCCGGCGGATTCGCTGTTCCACGCCGCGGCGCGCGCGACTTACGATGCAGCTTTGTGCATGTATCACGACCAGGCGCTGATCCCGATCAAGACGCTGGCGTTCGATCACGCGGTTAATGTGACGCTCGGCCTTCCCTTCGTGCGCACTTCGCCCGACCATGGCACGGCTTTCGACATCGCCGGCAGCGGGCGTGCCGATCCGGCAAGCCTGATCGCTGCACTCCATCTTGGGTCGCGCCTTGCCGTGGCCGGCAGCCGGGCTCCGCTAGCGGCGTCGTGACCAGCGCCAAGGACGGCCTGCCCCCGCTGCGCGAGGTCATTCGCCGACACGGTCTTGTTGCGCGAAAATCCCTTGGACAAAATTTCCTTTTCGATCTCAATCTTACCGAGCGGATTGCGCGCGCCGCCGGGCCGCTCGCGCACACGACGGTCTTCGAGGTCGGGCCTGGACCGGGCGGCCTCACTCGCGCGCTGTTGGCGCTCGGCGCCGGCCGCGTCATCGCCGTCGAGCGCGACGATCGCGCCATTGCCGCGCTTCAGGAGATCGCAGCGCACTATCCCGGGCGTCTCGAGGTTGCGGCGGCGGACGCTCTCGTCTTCGACCCCCGTACGCTGCTTAACGGCAAACCCGCACGCATCGTCGCCAACCTGCCCTACAACATCGCGACGGCGCTCCTGGTGCGATGGCTCAGCATCGAACCGTGGCCGCCCTGGTATGATTGTGCCGTATTGATGTTTCAGCGCGAGGTCGCCGAACGCATCGTGGCCGCGCCGGGCTCGAAATCCTACGGACGCCTCTCGGTGCTCGTGCAATGGCGCTGCGAGGCGCGTATCCTCTTTGACGTCAATCCTTCCGCATTTGTGCCGCCACCGAAGGTCACGAGCTCGGTGCTGCGAATCTTGCCGCGCGCCGCACCGCTGCCCTGCGACCGCCAGCTTCTCGAGCGCGTGACACAAGCTGCATTTGGCCAAAGGCGCAAAATGCTGCGACAGAGCTTGCGGTCGCTGGGTGCCGATGTAACGGCATTGCTCGCCGCCACTGGTCTTGACCCGACCGCGCGCGCCGAAGACATTTCCGTTGAAGGATTTGTTGCCCTGGCGCACGCTCTCGCGGCCCACCGCGATCACAGGACATGACCTTGGCGTCCTGTCCAGTTTGGAGAGTGAACCTTCGATGACGAAACTGTACCGCCAGTCGCTTGTCGCCTATGGCGAGCCGCTTTGCGAGACCGTCGTAGATTGCCCGGCACCGCGCGGCAGCGAGGTGCTGGTGCGTGTCGAACGGTGCGGCGTATGCCACTCCGATTTACATTTACAGGACGGCTATTTCGCGCTCGGCAGCGACAAACGTCTCGATATTACGAAGGATCGTCCGCTGCCGTTCACTCTCGGGCACGAAATCGCCGGGATCATCGAAGGCGCGGGAGAGGATGCCGCCGAAGCGGCCATCGGCCGGCGCGTCGCGATCTATCCCTGGATCGGCTGCGGCAAGTGCTCCGCTTGCGCGGCTGGCGAAGAGAACCTGTGCTCCAGCCATCGCCATCTCGGCATCAGTGCCGATGGCGGCTTTGCCACCCACGTGTTGATTCCTCATCCGCGATACCTCCTTGACTACGCTCCGCTTTCGCCAAATTTCGCCGGACCGCTGATGTGCTCCGGCCTGACCGCTTACTCGGCATTGAAGCATCTCGGCGATCGGCCCGAGCATGGTGCCGTGCTGCTCGTAGGACTGGGCGGTGTCGGCATGATGGGACTGGCAATCGCGCGCGCGCTCTTTTCGAAGCCGCCGATCGTTGCCGATATCGACGCGGAGAAACGCAACGCCGCAATCGCGGCAGGCGCTGCCTCGGCCTATGACCCGTCCGATCCGCAGGCGCGCCGCGCTATCATGTCGGCAACCGGCGGACTGCTCGCCGTATGCGACTTTGTCGGCTCCGACCGTTCGCTGCAATTCTCGACCGGCGTACTTGCCCGCGGCGGCAAAGTCGTGGTGACGGGACTGCTCGGCGGCAATTTTTCGATGGCCGCCGCCATGTTCGCCATCAAGGCGATGACGATCGAGGGCACGCTGACCGGCACGCTCGCCGAAGCGCGCGAACTTCTCGATCTCGCGCGGGCGGGCAAGATCGCCTCGATCCCGACCCGCGACCGGCCGCTGAAGGAGGCTCAGGCGGCGCTTGACGATCTTCGCGCCGGCCGCGTCGTCGGCAGGACCGTATTGAACGCCTACAGTTTCGCCTGAAGGCTGCGCACGAATTCGGTCAGCCCGATTTGCCGTTCGCGCTTGCGCCGCTCCGCCGCGAGAATGGACTTCACTTCGCCGAACGCTTCGCCGATGTCGCGGTTGACGACGACGTAGTCGTATTCCGGCCAATGACTCATCTCTCCGGCCGCCTTGGCCATTCTCGATCCGATGACATCCCTGCTGTCCTGCGCGCGGGACTTAAGACGTCGCTCCAGTTCTTTGGCGCTCGGCGGCAGGATGAACACGCTGACGAGATCGTCGCGGGCTTTTTCGCGCAATTGTTGCGTGCCCTGCCAATCGATGTCGAACAGGACGTCGCGCCCGTTACGCAGCGCGCGCTCCACGGGCCGGCGCGGCGTGCCATAACAATGGTTGAAGACTTCCGCCCACTCCAGCAGGTCGCCGGCCTTCACCATGGCATCGAAACGGTCGCGGTCGATAAAATGGTAGTCGCGGCCGTCGGTTTCGCCACGACGCATCGGCCGCGTCGTCACCGACACCGACAGCTCGACGGCGCGATCCGCCTTCAGCAGCATGCGCGACAACGTGGTCTTGCCCGCGCCGGACGGCGACGACAGGACAAGCATGAGGCCACGGCGCGCGATGCTCTTCCTGTTTCGTGCAGAGCGCGCCATCGCCTATTCCACGTTCTGCACTTGCTCGCGAAACTGCTCGACGCATGCTTTGAGCTCAAGGCCGATGTTCGTGAGCTCGACATCGTTCGCCTTGGCGCACAGCGTGTTGGCTTCGCGATTGAGTTCTTGCGCCAGAAAATCGAGCCGCCTGCCGACCGGGCCGCCTTGCTCGATCAGACGCTGCGCCTGCGCGATATGCGCCGCCAAACGGTCAAGTTCCTCGCGTACATCGGCCTTGGTCGCGAGCAGGATCGCCTCCTGATGCAGGCGGTCGGCATCAAATCTTTCCGATTGCGCAAGCAGCGTCGCAACCTGCTCGGCAAGCCGCGCACGGATCGCCTCGGGCTGCCGGCCCGGCGACCGTTCGGCGCGCGCCGCGAGCGCGGCAATCTCGTTCAGCCGTGCGGTCAAGAGGCCGCCGAGCACGCCGCCCTCCTGGCGGCGCATCTCGGCAAGTGCGCCGATCGCGTCCGCATAGCCCTTTGTCACCGCGGCTTCTGCGGCGCGCCGTTCTTCTTCGCTTTCCTCGGTATCGCTGACCTCCATCACACCTTTGAGCGCCAGCAGGCCGTCCAGCGTCGGCGGCGTGGCGTCCACCTTCGACTTGAGCTGCCGGAGCGCTGCCAGCACGGCATCGAGCACCGCTGGATTGATGCGGACGGCCGGCACCGCACCGCTACGCTCAACGGTCAGATTGGCTTGAATGGATCCGCGCGCGAGCACTTCGGCGGTGCAAGCACGCACCGCTACTTCGATTGCATCCCAGCCGGTCGGTGTGCGCAGGCGCACATCGAGTCCTTTGCCGTTAACCGATTTGATTTCCCAAGCCCACGCATAAGAACCGCAGCGGCCCTGGCCTCGAGCAAACCCGGTCATGCTCGACAGCGCCATAAAATGCGTTCTCCGGCGGCGATTATATAGAAAAAAATTTGTGTCGAACTTACCGGCGGGCCGCCCCCGTCACAAGGGCGCGGTTTACTTGCAACTTGGCATGCCACTCACTGCTGTGTGCCTTTGAGCGCCGGCCCGGCAGCCTGCGCCGGTGTGCCCGCGCCATGATGCGCGGGAGTGCGATGCGACGATGTTGCGGCGGGTGCGGCGGAAGCCGGCGATGCGGCGGCTGGGCTGGCCTGGGGGGCTGCCGGAGGCGACGCCGCGTCGATCGGCGCCTGATCCTTCTGATCGGTTTCGATGAGCCGCAATCGGGCGACATTCTTCTGATGCTGGTCGTACGTCTCGGCAAAAACGTGGCCTCCGGTACCGTCCGCAACAAAATAGAGTTCGCGGGTTCGCGCCGGATTGGCGGCGGCCTCGAGCGAGGCGCGGCCGGGATTGGAAATCGGGCCGGGTGGCAGTCCGTCGATCAGGTAGGTGTTGTACGGCGTCGGCTGATCGATCTCGCTTCGCAAGATAGGCCGGCCGAGGGTACCCTTGCCGCCGACCAACCCGTAAATAATCGTCGGATCCGATTGCAACCGCATTTTCTGCTTCAGCCGGTTAACGAACACGGCGGCAACCCGCGAGCGTTCCTCGGGCTTGCCGGTTTCCTTCTCGACCAGGGACGCGAGAATAACGAGTTGCTCCGGCGTCTTGATCGGAAGGTCCGGCGAGCGCCGATCCCACACTTCCTTGACGACGCGCTGCTGCGCCGCTTGCATGCGTTGAATCATCTGCTCGCGCGTGACACCGCGCGTAAAATTGTAGGTGTCTGGCAGCAGCGTCCCTTCGCGCGGGATTTCCTTGATGTTTCCGCTGAGAACATCGTCATCCAGCAATCGCGCGACGATTTGTTCGGAGGTCACGCCCTCGGGGATGCTGATCTGGTGCGTGACGACTTTGCCATCGACGATGGTCGCCACCACATCGCGCAGGCTGGCGTGCGCGCGGAATTGATATTCGCCGGCCTTGAGACCTTCACGCGCTTTGAGCACAAGCACGCCGCCGATGAAAATCCAGGGCTGATCGATGACGCCTTCACGATTAAGCACATCGGCAATGTCGCGGATCCCGGAGCCATGCGGGATACTGACGACCTTGTCCTGCGGCAGCGGTCCCGGCGCATCGAACTGTTGGTTGCCGACGTAAAGCAGGGCGCCGACGAGAACTGCGAGCAAAACAAAAAGACTGAGAACGGCATTGCCGATGACGACAAGCGGATGCCGGGCGCTTTTCGATCGGCGCGGCGGCAAGTCGATCGTATCCGGCTCGAGCGCCGACCGCGGGCTGCGTGGCGTCAGGCGCTTGCCGTCGTTGGGCTTCGAATCCACGGACGCTCCGCCCGCTCCATTCGCGAGCCGCTCGGCAGGTGCCGGAGAGAGCTTTCCGGCGGCCGAGGCGGTCTTGCCGGGGTCGCGCGAGTATGACACGGGCGAAGCGGTTGACGAGGGCTTGGACGGCGGCGCTGGCCGGTTTGCCGGCGATGAGATACCGCCCTGTGACGGCGCCGTGGCTGCCGCCTTCGGCGCCGTGCCGGCGGAGGTCGCGCGCTGAACGCCTGCCCGCAACGATGCGCCGGCTCGCTCGCCGCCATTGGGTGGTGGGGGTGATCCCGTCACCGCCGACTATCCGTTCTTACAAACTGCATGATCAGCGATGAAAGTGAACCCTGCCCGCCGCGAACGGATGCTCGCAGATTCTTCAGCTTCTGCCCATCGGATAAATGGACGCGAATGCCGCTTTGGATCGCAGGCGAGTGCGGAGCAAATATGGCGAACCGGAGATCGCGGGCGCTAGCCGACCTCGCGGCGGAAGACGAGGCTGGCATTGGTCCCGCCAAAGCCGAACGAATTTGACAACGCAAGATTGATCTGCCGCCTGCACGCGGTGTGCGGCACCAGATCGATCGAGGTCGCGACCGACGGATTGTCGAGGTTGATTGTCGGCGGCACCACCTGGTCGCGCATCGCGAGCAGGCAGAAGATCGCCTCCACCGCACCGGCCGCGCCGAGCAAATGGCCGATCGAGGATTTAGTCGACGACATTGCGATCCGGCCGGCGGCATTGCCGACCAGCCGTTCGACGGCCTTCAGTTCGATCTCGTCACCGAGCGGCGTCGAGGTGCCGTGAGCGTTGATGTAGTCGATCTCGTCCGGTGAGACACCGGCCCGACGCAGCGCGGCAGTCATGCAACGGAACGCACCGTCGCCGTCTTGGGCAGGCGCGGTGATGTGGAAGGCATCGCCGGAAAGGCCATAGCCGATGAGCTCCGCATAGATGCGGGCGCCGCGGCGTTTGGCATGTTCGTATTCTTCCAGCACGACCGCGCCGGCGCCCTCGCCCATCACGAAACCGTCGCGGTCACGGTCGTAAGGCCGCGAAGCCCGTTCAGGCGTGTCGTTGAACCCGGTCGATAGTGCTCGGCAAGCAGCGAACCCGGCGAGCGAAATGCGGTTGACCGGTGACTCGGTACCGCCGGCCACCATCACATCGGCATCGCCCAGCGCGATGAGCCGCCCGGCATCGCCGATGGCGTGCGCGCCCGTGGAGCAGGCCGTGACCACCGCGTGATTAGGGCCCTTGAGCGAATGCGTGATCGACACATAGCCCGAGGCCAGATTGATCAGACGTCCAGGGATGAAAAACGGCGACACACGGCGCGGACCACGATCGCGCAACACGAGCGCGGTCTCGGCAATCCCCTCCACGCCGCCGATGCCGGAACCGATGAGGACGCCGCTCGCGATCTGGTCTTCACGGTCTTGCGGATGCCAGCCGGCGTCGTTGAGCGCCTGCGTCGCCGCCGCCATGGCGAAGATGATGAAGTCGTCGACCTTGCGCTGCTCTTTCGGCTCCATCCACTGGTCGGCATTGAAGGTGCCGTCCGAGCCGTCGCCGCGAGGAACCTGGCCAGCGATCTTGCAGGCGATGTCGGAAACGTCGAATTTTTCGATACGATTGATGCCACTTTGCCCGGCGATCAACCGCTGCCATGTGGGCTCGACCCCGCATGCCAGCGGCGTCACCATGCCAAGCCCCGTGACGACGACACGTCTCATCGGCGGCACTCCAGGAACGAGCTGCGGTCAAGCCCAGCGGGACAGGCGCTGCCCGCCACGCTCTTGCCCACACGCAATATGGTGAGGACCTCGCGGCCTCGCTCGCACTTCTGCAACGGCGGCAGAGTTGACGGCAATCAGCTCTTGGCGTTCTTTTCGAGGAATTTGACGGCGTCGCCGACCGTGAGGATGGTCTCGGCCGCGTCGTCGGGAATTTCGCAACCGAATTCCTCCTCGAAGGCCATGACCAGTTCGACCGTATCGAGGCTGTCGGCGCCGAGGTCATCGATGAAGCTGGCGTTGTCGGTCACTTTGTCGGGCTCGACGCCCAAATGTTCCACGACAATCTTCTTCACCCGCTCGCCAATATCACTCATTGTTCCAACCTCATCGTTCAACGCGAACCAATCAATTCAGTTTCGGTCCCGTCGTGGGTGACGGCCGTGGGTCGTCACCGATCAGAGGCGGATCGTCGCCCCGGTTTCCGGCATTCCCGCTCCCCCAGCCCAGTCGCGGTTCGGTTACCACACTTCATTTACGTTGACCAGCGCGGAGGGTCGGTGTTGCCGTTGCTCCTATCCCCTTCAAATCATCACCATTCCGCCATTCACATGCAACGTCTGTCCGGTCACATAGGCGGCCTCATTCGAAGCAAGGAAAACGACGGCTGCGGCAACTTCCTCCGGCGTCCCGGCGCGATTTGCGGGGACCTTCGCTAGAATGACATCGCGTTGTTTTTCATTGAGCTTGTCGGTCATAGGCGTGACGATAAAGCCAGGCGCAACGCAGTTCGCGGTGACGCCGCGTTTGGCATATTCCTGCGCGGTGGCCTTGATCATGCCGGAAATGCCGGCCTTCGCCGCGACGTAGTTGGCCTGTCCGGCATTACCTGTCGCCCCAACGACTGACGTGATCGCGATGACGCGCCCAAAGCGGCGGCGCATCATGCCCCGCACGGCGGCTCGGGTCAGACGGAAGGTGGCGGAGAGATTGATCGCGATCACCTGATCCCAATCCTCGTCGCGCAACTGCACCAGCAAGTTGTCGCGCGTCACGCCGGCATTGGCGACCAGCACGTCGAGTTGCCCCATCGCCTCCTCGGCACGGATCACCAATGCGTCGACCGCGGCCGCGTCGGCGAGATCGCACGGCAAGACGTGCACGCGCGCGCCGAGCTGCCCGGCGAGCTGGTCGAGGACTTCGACCCGGGTGCCGGAAATGGTGACGGTGGCGCCCTGCGCATGAAGCATGCGCGCGATGCTGCCGCCGATGGTGCCGGTTGCCCCGGTGACCAGTGCGGTTTTTCCGGTGAGATCGAACATATCCGTCCTCGCAAAAGCTTAGTGTGCCGCCTTAAACCGGGCGATGTCATCAGGGGCGCCGATCGCAGATACCATCGCCTCCGGGGCGATGCGCTTGTTCAAGCCGGTGAGCACTTTGCCGGCGCCGACTTCATAAAACGCCGTCACAGCATTGTTCGCCATGTAAAGAACCGACTCGCGCCAGCGCACTGTTCCGACCACCTGTTGCACCAAGCAGCGCACGATATCGGTGGGCTCCGTAATCGCCTGCGCCAGAACATTGGCGACCAGCGGAACCTGCGGCGGCTTGACTGAAACTTTGGCGAGCACTTCCGCCATGACATCGGCGGCCGGCTGCATCAGAGCACAATGGAAGGGTGCGGATACCGGCAGCAACATCGCCCGCTTGGCGCCACGCGCCTTGGCGAGTTCGACCGCGCGTTCTACTGCCGTCTTGTCGCCGGAAAGCACGACCTGGTCGCCGCCATTGTCGTTGGCCGCCGCACACACTTCGGCACCTGCGGCTTCGGCCGCGAGGGCTTTGACTGCACCAAATTCTAGGCCGATGAGCGCCGCCATCGCACCTGCCCCGATCGGCACCGCTTTCTGCATGGCGCGGCCGCGGACGCGAAGAAGCCGGGCTGCATCGCTGATCGAAATCGCGCCGGCGGCGGCAAGCGCCGAATATTCGCCAAGGGAATGACCCGCGACAAAGGCTGCGTCGCGTCCGAGGTCGACTCCGGCCTCGGCCTCAAGAACCCGCATCGTCGCTAGTGAAACCGCCATCAGCGCGGGCTGGGCATTTTCGGTCAATGTCAGCTTCTCAGCCGGACCGTTCCAGATCGTGTCGGTCAACCGCTCACCCAGCGCTGCATCGACTTCCTCGAAAACCTGACGCGCCGGCGAGAAGGTCTCGGCCAAAGCCTTGCCCATGCCGACCGCCTGACTGCCTTGTCCCGGAAAGACAAACGCGACCGCCATCAACCCTCCCCTGCAAAGGTGGCGAAAGATACTGCGTTCCGGGTCGTGTCAAGTGAGGCGAGCCCGGTAAGAAACTGACAACCGCTCGTTGCTAAGCTGCCCGCCGCCGAACCGAGCGCGGTAAGGCGCCACCCTTGCGAGCCGCGTGGTATGACCCAATTCGCGCCAGTGTCCGACGAGGAGCTTGCCCGTGCGCGTACGGATTCCGCATTCCGGCAAAGGCTACTGAGCGAAAACATGGAATTCTTGCTCGCCGGCTTGAAACAGGCGCGCAAATCTCCCGACGGAGATGCCGCCCGGGCCGAACAGATCCGCGAGGGCGTCAAACTCGCGGTGCGGCTCGCCGAGCTGATCCAGGACCCTGCCAAGCCGACCCCCTGAAAGACTTGCTTTTCCGAGGGGCCAGCGCCTATAAGGCGCCCTTCCGCTCTACCCCGGCCGGGGGCTGAACGGACGGCCGTGCGGCTTTCGCGCGGTAGGGCTTTCGGGCCTGGCGTCCGGTGTCCCCGCCTTCAGAGCATTCGAGCCTTTCCCGAAGGGCTCGAGGGGCTTGGCGCCGAGGCGAGCGAGGGCAACGATGGAAAGGGCATTCATGCCGCTGTACGAACACGTCTACCTTGCGCGCCAGGACGCCAGTGCGCAGCAAGTCGAGGAACTCACCGCCCAGTTGAAGGGTGTGATCGAAGGGCTCGGCGGATCGGTCGCCAAGTCCGAATATTGGGGTGTGAAATCCCTGTCATACCGCCTGCGCAAGAACCGCAAGGCCCATTTCACCTTGATGAACCTCAACGCGCCACCCGCCGCGATCAACGAGATCGAGCGGCTGGAGCGTCTCAACGAGGACGTGTTGCGATATCTGACGATCCGGGTCGAGGAACTCGAAGAGGGTCCCTCGGCCATGATGCGCCGTGTGGAACGCGATCGTGATCGCGACGATCGGCGCGGCGACCGCGGCGACAGATTTGACCGCGGCGATCGGGGCGACAGAGGCGATCGCGGCGACCGTCCGCGAGACCGGCGTCCGCGCGATGACGCCGAAGAAACCGAAACCGCGGCGGAGGAATAGTCATGGCGATGTCACCGCAAGGAGGCGGCGGACGTCGGCCGTTTTTTCGCCGCCGCAAGAGCTGTCCGTTCTCAGGCGCCAATGCGCCCAAAATCGACTTCAAGGACGTCAAGCTGCTGCAACGATTCGTGTCGGAACGCGGCAAGATCGTTCCAAGCCGCATTACCGCGGTGTCCGCAAAGAAGCAGCGTGAACTCGCCCAGGCAATCAAGCGTGCACGATTCCTTGGGCTGTTGCCCTACGTGATCCGCTAACGGCCGCCAGGGAGACGCCACGATGGAAGTGATTTTACTCGAACGCGTCGGCAAACTCGGCCAGATGGGCGAGGTTGTGCGCGTCAAAGATGGCTTCGCCCGTAACTTTCTGCTGCCACGCGGCAAGGCATTGCGCGCTACCGACGAGAACCGCACCCGCTTTGAAAGCATGAAGGGCGAGCTTCAGGCGCGCTCGGCCAGTCTCAAGACCGAAGCGACAGGTGTGGCCGAGAAACTCGATGGCAAAAGCTTCACGGTGCTGCGCCAGGCCTCGGAAGCGGGCCAGCTGTTCGGATCGGTTTCCCCGCGCGACATCGTCGGTCTCATCAACGAAGCCGGCTTCGCCGTGACCCGCAATCAAGTCGCGCTTAATTCGCCGATCAAGACGATCGGGCAGCACAATGTCTCGATTTCGCTGCATCCAGAAATCGAAACGACGATCAAGATCATTGTCGCGCGTAATGCCGATGAGGCCGCGCGCATCGCCCGCGGTGAAGACGTCACCCAATTGCGCGAACAGACCGAGGCTGAGACCGCGGTCATTGCCGCGGAAGCGTTCTTCGAACCGGAGGTCGCGGAATCGCTCAAAGCCCGCGAGGGCGAAGCCGAAGGCGAAAGCGCCCCTGCTCCGGCCGAGAAGGCCTGAGCGGCGCAAGCGCAGACGCCTCAATCTGGAATATCGTCGCGCGGAACCGGTGAGCTTTCGCCGGAGTCGGCATTCCCCGGGGCTGGCGGGGTTGGCGCGCTTGTCGGCCCGGTTTCGGAGCTGACCGGGCTTGGAGCAGCAGCTGTAGCGGCAGGCGCCAGTTCCGGCGCGGGTGACGGCGCCGCGGCCGGCTCCTGCGGTCGGCCTCTGGTGGCTGTCGCTGGCTTTCGGCCACCGCCGGGTTCCTGCATGATCCGCGGCACGTCGCCCGATCGCTTCGGCTCTTCGCCCGCAGGCGGCTGCAGGCGGGCAGTCGCGGGAGGCTTTTCCTCTGGCTTGCTGGATTGTCTCGTCGGTTGGGCGCCGGGCTTGACCTCCTCGACAGCCGCCCTGCCGCGATCGGTAGTTGGCTTTGCCGCGCGTTGAGTTGCAGGGACGGCGTCGCCACCGCCTGCACCCATGACATAAGCCGCAAGCGCGGCAGCCTGATCTTTGCTCGCTGTGTAGTGTTCGACCAAGAACGAAGCGAGCCCTGAGCTACCCCTCCCATTGGCGAGCCCTCGCGCCGACTTGTGACAGGTCGCGCAATCTTGGGAGAAAATCTCGGCGGGCGACTTGCCCTGGTCGATGTTGGTTTGGGCGTAACCAAGCGCCGGAAGGAGCCCCATAAAGAGCCCCATGGCGCCGACTGCGTATTGAAACAACCCCGGCATCCCCGATTTTGTCGGCTGAACCATTATTCTTATCCCAAAACCGGACCAATTGCGTGGGACCGCAGTCCTGCCCCCAAGGGAGAACATGATTAGCGCATTGCTGGTCAAGGAGGATTTTGTTTTAATGACGGCAGGCAACAAAGTCGCCTGCGACGCGATGACCGATTGGGTGGCCGGAAAAGGGGCCGAGCGCCCGGACGAGGCGTCAATCGCCAGGATTGCGTAGGCGGCGGAGGACGTGCGTGGAGGCGGCCGTGGATCGGTTGCTGACGAGTTTTCTGGGGCGATTCATCCGCCGCGGGTCATTTACGGTGACCACGGCGCGGGGGAAGACCTACACCTTCGGTGACGGAAGCCCTCCGCAAGTCGCGGTTCGCTTCGCGACCGCAAAGGCGCAGCGCGGCGTATTGTTCGATCCGGAATTGAAGCTCGGCGAGTGCTACATGGACGGTACGTTTGTCGTCGAGCAAGGCTCGATCGCGGATGTGCTGGAAATCCTGTTGAGCCAGGACCGGATCGCCGCGCCGAATTGGGCCCTGCCGCACCGGATTCTCCGCTATCTGCTGCGGCGCTTCCAGCAATTCAATCCGCGACGCCGTGCCCGCAACAACGTCGCGCACCACTACGACCTCGACGCTAGGCTTTATCGGCTCTTTCTCGATGGCGACCAGCAATACAGCTGCGCCTATTTCGAAACTGACGACGAGTCGCTCGACGACGCACAGTTGGCGAAGAAGCGCCATCTCGCCGCAAAGCTTTGCGTTTCGCCCGGTAGTACGGTGCTGGACATCGGCTGCGGCTGGGGCGGCTTGGCGCTCTATCTTGCCGAGATCGCCGGCGCACACGTCACCGGCATCACGTTGTCCCAGGAACAGTTCAAGCGCGCACAGGAAAGAGCGATGGAGCGCGGCCAAACGGGTGCCGCAAGCTTCCGGCTTATCGATTATCGCGATATCCGGGGATGTTTCGACCGTATCGTGTCGGTCGGAATGTTCGAGCACGTCGGCGTCGGTTTTTACGACGCCTTCTTCCGGCAATGCGCCAGGCTCCTTGCCGAAGACGGCGTTGCCGTCTTGCACGCGATCGGCCGTAGCGGCCCCCCGAGCATCACCAATCCGTGGATTGCGAAATATATCTTCCCGGGCGGCTATATTCCCGCACTATCGGAGGTCCTTCCCGCGATCGAGCGGTCGCATCTGGTCGTCACCGATATCGAAATCCTGCAACTGCACTATGCCGAGACGCTCAAGGCCTGGCGCGAGCGTTTCCTCGCCCATCGGGAGGAAGTTCTTCGCCTTTACGATCAGCGCTTTCTGCGCATGTGGGAGTTTTACCTGGCCTGTTCCGAAATGGCATTCCGTGCATCTGACATGATGGTGTTTCAAATCCAGATGGCCAAGCACAAGGATGTCACGCCGGCGACGCGGGACTATATCGGGCGGGAAGAAGCGCGGTTGCGTGCGCTCGAATCCCGCTATCGTACCCCACTGCGCCTCGCTGGCGAGTAGTTCCGTCCCGCGATTTGGCGAAAGTCGCCCGTCAAGGGCCGAACCAAATCGTGCTGTGGTCTACGGTGAGTAGTGGGGAAAGCCGCAAAGATGATTTCCCATTGCCGCGTCAGTCGACTAACGACGGAGCCTCGTGGTTGCGTGCGGCGGGTGGGGACCAGCGAGTGCCGCTGTCGTTGAGTGATCCGCGATGTTGAGTGATCCAAAATTAGCCACACGCGAATCTCTTGATCGGGGCCATGGCACCAGTCGATTCGATTGCACGCAAGCAAGCGCCCGCGGAACCCTCGTTCCGGGCGCCGCCGCACAATATCGAGGCCGAGCAGGCCTTGCTGGGTGCGGTTCTCGTCAACAACGAGGCGTTTTATCGCGTTTCGGACTTTCTTGAGCCCAAACACTTTTTCGAGCCTATCCATCAGCGCATATTCGAGCTTGCCGGAGGCCTCATCCGGGCCAGCAAGCTCGCCACGCCCGTAACGCTCAAGACCTTCCTGCCGGCGGATTTCGACATCGCCGGCTTGTCGCTCAATCAATATCTGGCACGGCTGGCCGCCGAAGCGACGACGATCATCAACGCGGAGGACTACGGCCGCACTATCTACGACCTGTCGATTCGCCGCGATCTGATCATGATCGGCGAAGACATGGTCAACATTGCTTACGATGCGCCGGTCGATGCAACGCCGTCGAGCCACATCGAGGATGCCGAGCGGCGACTTTACGAAATCGCCGAAACCGGCCGCTTCGATTCCGGGTTTCAACGCTTTGCCCAGGCCCTCACCACTGCCGTCGACATGGCGGCGCGCGCCTATCAGCGCGACGGCAGCCTGTCCGGGATCGCGACCGGCCTCACGGATTTGGACAACAGGATGGGCGGGTTGCAGCAATCCGATCTCGTCATCCTCGCCGGCCGTCCGGGCATGGGCAAAACGGCGCTGGCGACCAACATCGCCTACAATGTCGCCAAGGCCTGGGCGGGCGAGATTCGTACCGACGGCCGTATGGCAACGGTGAACGGCGGCATCGTCGGCTTCTTCTCGCTGGAAATGTCGGCCGAACAGCTGGCTACCCGAATCATCTCCGAACAAACCGGCATTCCTTCAAACAAGATTCGCCGTGGCGCCATCGAGGAAGCAGAATTCGAAAAAATCAAGGACATCTCGATCGAATTGCAAAACCTTCCGTTCTACGTGGATGAAACAGGTGGCCTCTCGATCGGTCAATTGGCGGCCCGCGCGCGGCGTCTCAAGCGCCAGCGCGGACTGGATCTTCTGGTGGTCGACTACCTTCAGCTCCTGCAAGGCTCGAACAAACGGATGAGCGAGAGCCGCGTGCAGGAAATCACCGAGATTACCACCCGCCTCAAGGCGCTCGCCAAAGAGCTCAACATTCCGATCCTCGCCCTGTCGCAATTGTCGCGCCAGGTCGAGGGTCGCGAAGACAAACGGCCGCAGCTTTCGGATCTGCGTGAATCGGGTTCGATCGAGCAGGACGCCGACGTGGTATTGTTCGTGTTTCGCGAGGAATATTACCACCAGATGCGAAAGCCCATGGAATCCAATCGCGAGAAGTTCGCCGAATGGCTTGCCGAAGGTGAGCGTGTTGATGGCAAGGCCGAGGTGATCATCGGCAAGCAGCGGCATGGACCGACCGGCACCGTTGAATTGCAGTTTGAGGCCGCCGTAACCCGCTTTGCGAATCTCGATTCGACGCACCAGCCGAGTTTCTAGGCTTTACCGCCGCCGCGCCCGCGGTCATAAAACGGGCCATGGCACTCGCCGAACCGCTTCCCGAAACGGCCGACGCGCAACATGAAACCGGCGGCACGCTGACCGTCGACCTCGACGCGATCGAGGCAAATTGGCGAACGCTCGCGCGTCAAGCGCTCACCGTCGAATGCGGCGCGGTGGTCAAGGCCAACGGCTACGGCTTGGGCATCGAGCCGGTCACGGCGACGCTCGCCAAGGCCGGCTGCAAGACTTTCTTTGTGGCCGACCTCGCCGAGGCGCGGCGCGTCCGCTCCCGCGCCCCTGTCGCCACCATCTATGTCCTCGGCGGATGCTTCCCCGAAAGCTCGCCGGCTTTCATCGAACTGAACGCTAGACCGGTCATCAACAGCATGACTGAGCTTGCGGAATGGGACGCGTTCGTTGCCGCGCGAAATTGGCGTGGCGGCGCCGCACTCCAGGTCGATACCGGGATGAACCGGCTGGGCATTTCCGCTCTGGAAGCCGCGGCACTGGCGCCGCGCGTGCAGACCGAGAACCACGGCATCACGCTTGTGATGAGCCACCTTGCCTGCGCGGAAATTCCCGATCACCCGCTGACGGTCAGCCAGATCAACCTGTTCCGCGAGATACGCGCGCTCTATCGCGGCATCCCGGCCTCGCTCGCCAATTCGTCGGGAATATTTCTAGGCGACTCCGCGCTTTGCGATCTGGCCCGGCCCGGCGCTGCGCTCTATGGCGTCAATCCGACGCCCGGCCGGCCCAATCCAATGCAAGGCGTCGTCGAACTCACCGGGCGCATATTGCAAGTTCGCGGCGTCGCAACGGACGAGACGGTGGGCTATGGCGCGACGTGGACGGCAAAACGCGCCTCGCGGATTGTCGTCGTCGCGCTCGGCTACGCCGACGGGCTCGTCCGCGCCGCCAGCGCCAGCGACGGCAAGGCGGGCGCCACTGCGATTGTCGCAGGCAAGCCCTGCCCGGTTGCGGGCCGAATCTCCATGGATCTGGTGTGCGTCGACGTTACCGATCTGCCCGACGGCGCAGTTCACCGCGGCGATGTCGCGACCTTCATCGGCGGCGCACTTGGCGTCGATGATTTTGCTGCAGCCGCCGGGACGATCGGCTATGAGGTCCTTACGCGACTGGGGATGCGTTGCCATTTGATCTATCGCGGTACCTAACCCCAACGGCTGAGCCAGGTTTCTGCAATGGCGGCGCGCACACAGAATTATGTCTGCCAGAACTGCGGCGCGGCCTATGGACGCTGGGCGGGCAAATGCGAAGCCTGCGGCGAGTGGAATACGCTCGTCGAGGAAGGCGCTGCCATGCCTTCGCGCGTTTCGCGCAAGGGACGGTTGTTCACCGTGGAGTCGCTCAAGGGTGAGTCCCACGAAGCCCCGCGCCTCGGCTCCGGCATGGCCGAATTCGACCGGGTGACGGGCGGCGGCCTGGTGCGCGGCTCGGTGCTGCTGCTCGGCGGCGATCCCGGGATCGGCAAATCGACGCTGTTGCTTGAGGTCGCGGCGACGTTTGCGCGCGCGCGTCATCGCGCCGTTTATATTTCCGGTGAAGAGGCGGTGGCGCAGGTGCGGCTGCGCGCCGAAAGATTGGGTCTCACCGATGCCGCGGTCGAAATCGCCGCGGAAACTTCGGTCGAGGACATCGTGGCGACGCTGTCGCAAGGCGTGGCGCCGCGCCTGCTCGTCATCGACTCGATCCAGACCATGTGGACACGGAATGTCGACGCGGCGCCCGGCACGGTCACGCAGGTGCGCGGATCGGCGGGCGAACTCATCCGTTTTGCCAAGCGCGCCGGGACAGCGGTCATCCTGGTCGGCCATGTCACTAAAGACGGCCAGATCGCCGGACCACGCGTCGTCGAGCACATGGTCGATGCGGTGCTGTCGTTCGAGGGTGAAGGCTCTCATCAATTTCGCATCTTGCGTGCGATCAAGAACCGTTTCGGACCCACCGACGAGATCGGCGTCTTCGAGATGACCGGCTCGGGCTTGAGCGAGGTCGCCAATCCATCGGAACTGTTCCTGTCTGAACGCGACCTCGGCAGTCCCGGCACCGCCGTCTTTGCCGGCATCGAAGGCACTCGCCCTCTGCTGGTCGAGATCCAGGCTTTGGTCGCGCCGACGACGCTCGGCACCCCGCGCCGCGCCGTCGTCGGCTGGGACCACAACCGCCTCTCGATGGTGCTGGCGGTGCTGGAGGCGCATTGCGGGGTCCGTCTCTCCGGCCACGATGTTTATCTCAACGTCGCCGGCGGCCTGCGCATCCAGGAACCCGCGGCCGACGTCGCCGCGGCTGCGGCACTCGTATCGTCTCTTGCGCATGCGCCGTTACCCGCTGACGCCGTTTATTTCGGCGAAGTGTCGCTGTCCGGTGCGGTTCGGCCGGTGGCGCAGACCGCGTCAAGGCTCAAGGAAGCCCAGAAGCTCGGATTTGTCCGGGCCATCGTGCCGGAGGCCTCGCGGGCGGAAGCGCCGGAGGGTTTCTCGCTCTCGACGATCGGCACGCTGGCTAACCTGGTTGCCGACATTGCCCGCGACGGCACGCCGCCGCTGCGGCGCGTTGGCCGCCAGGAGGCCAAATAAGCGCACTTATCCGGCGTGGTTGGCCGATAATCGTCACCTCGGTTAAGCCCTTGAGAAGACGGGTGACGCCGCGCCCGCGCCCGGCTATACACCCCGCGGGCTTCTCGCCGTCATAGCGCCACTCCGCCTTGGGTTCGCAGGAACCATGCCGATCACGTTGCTCGATATCGTGCTTATCGTCGTGATGCTGATCTCCGGGCTGCTCGCGATGGTGCGCGGCTTCATGCGCGAGGTGCTTTCGATCACCGCGTGGGTGCTGGCGGCAGGCGCGACGCTTTATTCGTATTCCAAGCTGCTGCCGTTGGCGAAACAGTATTTCAACAACGACATCGTTGCCGCAGTCGCCGTCATCGGCGGCGTGTTCCTGATCACGCTGCTGATTGTCTCCGTACTGACTGTACGCATTTCCGATATGGTGCTCGACAGCCGCGTCGGCGCGCTCGACCGCACGCTCGGCTTCCTGTTCGGCCTCGCCCGCGGCCTGATCATTGTGGTCGTCGCCTACACGTTCTTCGACTGGCTGGTGCCCGACCGCAGCAAGCCAGACTGGGTCATGCACGCCAAATCGAAGGTCGTGTTAAGCAGCACCGGCGATTGGCTCAAGGCGCAGTTGCCGGAGAACGCCGAAAGCACCATCTTGAATAAGCTGAAGCCCAAGAAACCGGGCGATACAGACACGCCGGATACCGCCCCGCCGGATCAGCATGGGGAAAACGGCAATCCCGCCCACACCGGCGCGGGCGCGCGGGTTATGATCGGACTGCCCGAATCGGGATGGGGCAGTTAGCCGAGGCCAAAAGGTAGTGCGGTGAGCACTGGAGAGCCGATGACGGTGACTGAGCCCGATGTCTTCAATCCCGATGCCGACCGGCTGCGCGAAGAGTGCGGTGTTTTCGGCATTTTCGGCCATCCCGACGCTGCGGCTATCACTGCTCTCGGCCTGCATGCCCTCCAGCATCGCGGCCAGGAGGCCGCTGGCATCGTCTCTTTCGATGGCAAGCGGTTCCACTCCGAACGGCGGCTCGGACTGGTCGGCGACGCCTTCTCCCGGCGCGAGGTCATCGATCGCCTGCCCGGCAATGCGGCGGTCGGCCACGTACGGTATTCGACGACCGGCGAGACCATCCTGCGCAACGTGCAGCCGCTGTTTGCCGAGCTCAACGCCGGCGGCTTTGCGGTCGGCCACAACGGCAATCTGACGAACGGAATCACCTTGCGCCGGCAGCTCGTGCGCGAAGGCGCCATGATGCAATCGACCACGGACACCGAAGTGATCCTGCATCTGGTGGCCCGTTCGCATCGCAATCGCTTCGTCGATCGATTCGTCGAGGGCCTGCGCATGCTCGAAGGCTCCTACGCTTTCGTCGGCCTGACCAACAAGAAACTGGTCGGCGCGCGCGATCCGCTCGGCATTCGGCCGCTGGTTCTGGGCAAGCTCGACGGCTGTCCCATTCTCACATCCGAGACCTGCGCGCTCGATATCATCGGCGCGCAATATGTGCGTGATGTCGAAAACGGCGAAGTTCTGATCTTCGACGACGACGGCGCCCATTCCCACAAACCGTTCCCGGCGATGCCGCCGCGACCATGCATTTTCGAATACATCTATTTCGCACGGCCGGACTCGATCATCGGCGGACGCAGCGTCTATAACGTCCGCAAGGCCTCCGGCGCCGAACTGGCGCGCGAGGCCCCTGCCACCGCCGATGTAGTCGTTCCGGTACCCGATTCTGGCGTTCCGGCGGCGATCGGATATGCCCAGGAGTCCGGTATTCCGTACGAACTCGGCATCATCCGCAATCACTATGTCGGACGGACGTTTATCGAGCCGACCCAGCACATCCGCCAGCTGGGCGTCCGTCTCAAGCACAGCGCCAATCGCGCCGTCGTCAGCGGCAAGCGCATCGTGCTGATCGACGATTCGATCGTGCGCGGCACCACGTCGGTGAAGATCGTCCAAATGATGCGTGATGCCGGTGCGCGCGAAGTGCATTTCCGGATTGCTTCGCCGCCGATTACCCATCCGGATTATTACGGGATCGACACGCCGGAAAAAGACAAACTGCTGGCGGCTACGCATGACCTCGAAGGCATGCGGAAATTCATCGGCGCGGATTCGCTTGCCTTCCTGTCCGTGGAAGGCATCTACCATGCGATGGGAGAGAAGGCCCGCGATCCGATCCGTCCGCAATTCACCGATCATTGCTTCACCGGTGAATATCCGACCCCCCTCACCGACCGGGCGGCGCAAGACGCCCCGCCTCACCAGCTCTCGCTGCTCGCCGAAGCGAGTTAATCAATGCCGCAACTGCTTGCCGGCCGTATTGCGCTCGTCACCGGCGCCTCGCGCGGCATCGGATATGCGCTTTCGCTCGCGCTCGCCCGTGCCGGCGCGCACATTGTCGCGACGGCGCGCACGGTTGGCGGCCTGGAAGAGCTCGACGATGCAGTAAAAGCGGCTGGAAGCGCGACGACGCTGGTGCCGCTCGACATGCGCGATTACGACGGCTTCTACCGCCTCGCGGCGGCTCTCAATGAGCGTTACCAACGGCTCGACGTGCTGGTGGGCAATGCCGCCGTCGGTGGACAGCGTTCTCCGCTCGGCCACGTCATGCCGCCGGCCTGGGATGAGGCGATGGCGGTCAACGTCACGGCAAATTATCAGCTCATCCGCGCCATGGACGCGCTGCTGCGCCGCTCCGACGCCGGCCGCGCCGTGTTCATGACATCCGGCGCCGCGACGAGCGCGCGGGCTTATGCCGGCCCCTACTCCACTTCGAAAGCCGCTCTCAACGCACTGGCGCGAACCTACGCGGCGGAGACCGAAGGTACGGCGGTCCGTGTCAATCTGTTCAATCCCGGGCCCACCCGGACCCGCATGCGGGCGCAGGTCATGCCCGGCGAAGACCCGATGACATTGCCGACGGCGGACGAGGTTGCGGAGAAAATCGTCGCGTTGTGCCTGCCGAGCTTTTTAGAGACCGGCAAGCTGTACGATTATCGCGCCGGCAGGTTGCTCGACTTCAAGGAACCGGCGTAGCCCGGCGCGCTTCACTGCCGCCGGCGCTTGCGGCCGGCGTAAGGATTATCCTTCGCACGCAACATTAGCCTGATCGGCGTGCCCGGTAGCGAGAAATCCTTACGCATCTCATTGACCAGGTACCGCCGGTAGGTTTCCGGGAGCTCGCTGGCGCGCGAAGCAAACAGCACGAAGGTCGGCGGTCTCGCCTTCGGCTGAGTGATGTAATTGAGCCGCAGCCGCCGGCCGCGAATGGCAGGCGGTGGATTAGCCGACACCACACGGGCAAGAAAGCGATTGAGTGCCGCCGTCGGCACTCGGCGGTTCCAGACCGCATGGCTTTCCAGCACCGCGGCCATTAACCGGTCGACCCCGTCGCCGCTGCGCGCCGAGAACGCCACCACCGGCACACCCTTGATTTGCGGCAGCAGGCGATCGACCTCCGTTCGCAAGCGTGAGAGTGCGCCGTGCTCGCGCTCGATCAGGTCCCATTTGTTGAGGCCAATGACAATGGCGCGGCCTTCCCGCTCGACGAGATCCATGATCCGGATATCCTGTTCCTCGAACGGCGTCAGCGCGTCAACCAGCACGACGACCACTTCGGCAAAGCGGATGGCGTTGAGAGCGTCAGCGACCGAGAGCTTTTCCAGCTTCTCTTCAATGCGCGCGCGACGGCGCATTCCCGCGGTGTCGTGAACGCGGAAATGATGCCCGCGCCAGTCGAGATCGACGGCGATTGCGTCGCGGGTGATCCCGGCTTCGGGACCCGTCAGCAGTCGCTCCTCGCCGACCAGCCGATTGATCAGCGTCGATTTGCCGGTGTTGGGGCGGCCGACAACGGCAATCCGGATCGGTTTGTCCTCAGTCGATTCTGCGACGATTTCATCGGCAGCTTCGGCCGTTGCCTCGGGCAATGCGGCGCGTAGCGCGTCATAAAGCTCCCCCAAGCCTTCGCCATGTTCGGCGCTGACGGCGACCGGCTCGCCGAGGCCGAGAGCGTAGGATTCGAGCGCGCCGGCCCGACCGGCCCGCCCTTCGCTTTTGTTGGCAACGAGTATCGTGGGCTTGGCCGCCCGGCGCACCAGATTAGCAAAAGTGCGATCGGCGGCCGTCGCGGCATCGCGCGCATCGACCACAAACAGCACTGCATCGGCCTGAGCCATCGCCGCGGCGGTTTGCGCCTGCATCCGCGCCGAAAGCGTCTTGCGCTCGGCGTTGTCGAGACCAGCGGTGTCGATGACCTTGAAGGCGAGATCGCCAAGCTTGCCCTCGCCCTCCCGGCGGTCGCGCGTCACGCCCGGCTGATCGTCGACCAGAGCAAGGCGCCGCCCGACGAGGCGGTTGAACAGGGTCGATTTGCCGACGTTCGGCCGGCCAACAATCGCGAGGGTGAAGGTCATGGTGATGGGCTTGCGCCAAACCTGCGGCAGGGGCCGAGAATGAGCCGCAGCCTAGTCTACTGGGAAGTCGTCCCCGTTGCGGGCGGATTTGGCCAGATCGACTGCGACGACTGCTGCCCTGGAGCGGTCTGCGGCGGCGCCGGCCAGACCGACTGCGATGATGCCGCGGGAGCCGCGGTGTTCTGGGCGGGAGCGGCTTGCTGGGACGCCGCGGCCGGCTGGGCAGGCGCCGAGGGCTTTCCTATGCTGATGCGCGTCGGCGCCGGTGTAGCCGCTTGTTTGGTGGGCGGAGCCTGCGTCGGCACAGCACGCGCCACCTTGGGCTTTGGTTTCGGCTTTGGTTTTTCCGCAGGCGGCGGCGCAGCTACGCTCGGCGCCGGTGCCGTAGCGTCGGCCGCGCTCTGGTCGGGCGGCGGCTGGTAGCCCTTGACCAGATCCGGCGGCACGCCCGTGCTCGTGCCCGGCACGCCGCCGGGAAACACCGGTTCGCGCTCGCCGGAGAGCTTCTTCTTTGAATTGAACATGTCATTGTCAAATATCGACGTCGGGTCGAATTGACCGCCCGGCGTGCAGCCCGCAAGCACGAACACAAGCGCGCCGGCGCAGACGGATCGACACAGCGAGGGAATGCGTCGCGTCGGCATCATCTCAGCCCTTGCCGCTCGCCGCGATCAATTCGCTCAGGACCTCGGCGCGGCTGCGGGTTCCTTGCGGCGATTGCGGGTCGGTGATGATCATGCCGGTCCATTGCCGCGCTGCGTTCATGTCGCCCGATTTCCAGGCGGAAAGCGCCAGGAGTTCGCGCGCGCTGTGGCGATAGGTCTTGTCGGCCGCCGTCAGCGGTTCAAGCCGCTGGCGCATTTCGGAATAAGGCGCGGTGTCGACGAGCAGGAAACCGGCGCGCACGGCGGCCAGTTCCTGCATGACATCGCCGACACTCTTGTCGGCGGCGATCTCGTCGTAGGCCTTTACCGCGGCAGTCTTGTCGGTATGAGCCAATTCGGCGGCTTCGCGCAAACGCGCCAGTGCGCGATAGCCAGCGGTGCCGTCCGCCGCGAGTTTGGCGAAAGCCGCCTCGGCTTCTTGATGTTTACCCGCTTCGGCAAGGGTCACCGCGTTTTCAAAAGCGGCGCCGGATTCGCCAGCCTTCCTGGTTTGCCACCACTCATAGCCACGCCAGGCGCCGACCGCTGCAACGATCAGAATGCAGACGGCGATGACGAAGTTCCCATATCGCTGCCACAGCTTCTGCAGCTGCTCGCGGCGTACTTCTTCGTCAACTTCCTGGAATATGTCGGCCACGAACCCAGTCCCCAACGCTCGCTCAAGAGCCTGCCCGACACCCCACCTAAGTCGCGCTGACCAAGTCCCGGTAACGGCAAGGAAAATCGGGCAACACCACCCGGAAAAACCGCGCCGCAGCTAACTTAATGATGTGGCGTGAGCAAGGCAAAGGCCAAATGTCGCAATGCTTTACCGGCAAAACGTCGATTTGCGTGCAGGTTCCCGACTACTTCTTGCGCATCGGATAGACGTTATCGGGGCCGGGAAAGCTGCGGGCGCGTACCTCGGCGGCATAGCCTTTGACCGCTTGTTCGATCGAGGGTCCGAGATCGCCGAACCGCTTTACGAATTTCGGCACGCGCGGCGACAGCCCGAGCATGTCCTCGAGCACCAAAATCTGGCCGTCGCATGCCACGCTCGCGCCGATGCCGATGGTTGGTATTGCGACGTCGGTGGTGATGCGGCGCCCAAGCGGCTCGGCAATGGCCTCGAGCACGACGGCAAAGGCGCCGGCGTCGGCGACCGCCCGCGCGTCGGCCTCGATCGGCGCCCAGTCAGTCTCGTCGCGGCCCTGGGCCCGGAAAGACCCGATCGTATTGATCGCCTGGGGGGTAAGACCGACGTGCCCCATCACCGGAACGCCGCGCTCGACCAGGAACGCAATCGTTTCCGCCATGCGCTGGCCGCCTTCGACCTTGATCGCGCCACAGCCGGTTTCTTTCATAACCCGTGCGGCCGACATGAACGCCTGTTCGCGAGACGCCTCGTACGAGCCGAACGGCAGGTCGACCACGACAAGCGCGCGCCGCGAGCCGCGCATCACGGCGAGACCTTGGAGAATCATCATGTCGAGCGTGACCGGCACCGTGGTCTCAAGACCGTGCATCACCATGCCGAGCGAGTCGCCAACCAGGATAACGTCGCAATGGCCGTCGAGAATGCGCGCGGTGTGCGCGTGATAGGACGTCAGGCACACCAGCGGCTCGCCGCCCTTGCGGGCGCGAATATCGGGCGCGGTTAGCCGCCTGATTTCGTTTTGTACTGACATGGCTATGACATGGCTAAGGCTGGAACGCCGGCACGCCGATCACCACCGGATGAAAAACGAAGCCGAGAGCGAAATAGACGACTGTACCTACGACAATCGCAATCAGATCGTTAACGGTCCCACCCATCGGAATTGGCGGTGCGCCGGCATCGCTGCGGCGTTTCAGGGTGATGCGGTCATAGACCGCCCAGGCCAGCACCGAACCGAACAGGATCATGCCGCCGAGGTCGCCGTTGGCGCACAGATGCGCGAAAGCCCAGGTTTTGACTCCGGTCAGCATCGGGTGCTTGAGCACGCGCTTGATGTTGCCGGGGATGTAAGCGGCGACGACCATGATACTCGCCGGCCACATCAGAGCTTCCACGATGTGCCGCGTCCACGCCGGCGGGCTCCATACAGTGATGAAGCCCGCGGCGCGATAGCCCGCAAAGCCATAGGCGATGAGAACAATGCCGATGATTGAGACCAGTGAAAACAGGCCGCGATAGGGCCATTCGCCAATGCTCGCGACGAGGGCAGCGCGACGGTCCCGCATCGTCACGAATACATGCGCGCCGAGGAAAACAACGAGGCCGAGGATTTCGACAGCAAGACCCATCAAACTACTCAAGAACTGACCGGCTGCAAATGTACGGTTTACTGGCGGCACACGCCAGACGGCGGCCTCGTATCAGTAAAGCCATTGTTCGGCAATGCCGCGCCGGCGCTCAGGACGCATACTGCTTGCTGCGCGCGAGATAAGCCGCGGTATCGATCAGCGCCTCGCGTTCCTTGAACGAAACCATGTCATCTTGCATCGCGGCGGAGCTGCCGTCGCGGGCGATCGCTGCAAGCACGCGTTGCATGGCCTTGATTGCGGCGCGCTGCGTGTCGCTCGGGATGATGACGAGGTGATAGCCGAGCGCTTCGAGGCGCGACGCGGGCAACAGCGGCGTCTTGCCGCCGTCGAACATGTTGATCAGCTTCCACCCCGAAACCGACTTGGCGATTGACGCGATCTCCGCTTCCGATGTCGGCGCCTCGACAAAGATCATATCCGCGCCGGCCTCGCGATAGGCCGAGGCGCGGTTGATTGCGGCGGCGAACCCTTCAACGGCGATGGCGTCCGTGCGCGCAATGACGACGAAATCGGGATCATGCAATGCGTCGCGCACCGCCTTTAGCTTTTGCACCATCTCAACGACCGGAACGAGGCCTTTGTCATCGTAGTGACCGCACTTTTTGGGAAACGTCTGGTCCTCGAGGTGGAATGCCGCAACGCCGGCACGCTCGAAAGCGCGCGCGGCCGCTTGCGCATTCAGAGCGTTGCCGTAACCGGTATCGGCGTCGGCAACGATCGGAACCTCAACGACGTCCACCATCGAGGCCAGCCGGTCGACAATGGCGCTCACTGAGATCAGGCCGAGATCAGGCACGCCCGCCGAACGCGCGATCGCGCCGCCGCTGGCATAGATTGCGGGAAAACCGGCCAGTTCGACCAGCCGCGCCGAAAGCCCGTCGTAAGCGCCAGGCGCGACCGCAATGCGGCCGGTAGCGAATAAGGCTCTCAATCTCGTGGTGGCGCGCACGGTTGCATCTCCGCTTTGCCTGGGTTCTTTCGGCATGATACGTCGTGCCTGGGCTCGCAGGAAAGCACGGGAGAACGCAATGAAACGAAGCGTCGCGGTGCTGTTCGCCGTGCTTTTCGGCACGCTTTCAGCCGTCGCGCAGGATTGGCCAACCAAGCCGGTCCGCATTATCGTGCCGTTCGCGGCCGGCGCGACACCCGATCTCGTCGCACGCCTGATTGCCGAAAACCTGCAAAGCAAGCTTGGGCAGACCTTCATCGTCGAAAACAAACCCGGAGCGAGCGGCAATACCGGCACCGATGCAGTCGCCAAGGCCGCCCCGGACGGCTCGACGATCGGCGTAAGCATCGGCGGGCCGCTTGCCATCAATTCACTGCTTTTCAGCAACCTTCCCTACGATCCGAAAAAAGATCTTTCACTGATCACCATGCTGGTGACGCAGCCCAGCGCGCTCGCGGTCAATTCCAGCCTCGGCGTCTACAACGCGGGCGAACTCCTCGAGCTGATCAAACGCAATCCCGGCAAATACACCTATGGATCGATTGGCACCGGATCGCTGTCACAACTCGCCATGGAGGCGATCGCGCTCAGGGCAGGCACGAAGCTCGTGCATGTGCCCTATCCGTCATCGCCGCAAGCGATCCAGGCGCTCATTCGCAACGACGTGCAGATGGTCTGCCTGCCAGCCATCTCGATCGTCCCGCAGCTCGGCGGCGGCGCCGTAAAGCTGCTCGCCCTTTCCACAGCCGATCGCTCCGCGCTATTGCCCGGCGTTCCGACGCTCAAGGAATCCGGCATCGATGTCGAAGCCGACGCATGGAGCGGACTGGTCGGGCCAGCGGGCCTGCCCGACGCGATGGTCAAGCGCATCGGCCAGCTAGTCGGCGATGCCCTCACCGCGCGCGCGATCCGCGAAAAGCTCACAGCGCAATTGATGGAACCGATTCCCGACACGCCGGCCGAATTCAGAGCCCGGATCGATGCCGATATCGCGCGCTGGCAGCCGGTGATCGATGCCGCGAATATCAAGATCAATTAGACGTGGTGGATAGCGCGCAGGTCTTCCGGACCTAAGTCGGCACCACCGCTTGGTAAATCTCGGGCTTGAATCCGACTATGAGCTTGCCGCCGCCAAGATCGAGTACCGGGCGCTTGATCATCGAGGGCTGCGCCAGCATCAGCGCCACGGCCTTTTTCTCGCTGAGGCCGCTTTTGTCCTTGTCCGGCAGCTTACGAAACGTCATGCCGGCTCGATTGAGCAAGGTTTCCCAGCCGACCTTCTTGCTCCATCGTTCCAGCCGGTCGCGATCGATCCCGGCAGTCTTGTAATCATGAAATTCATAGGCGACGCCGTGCTTCTCCAGCCAGGCCCGTGCCTTGTTCATCGTCTCGCAGTTCTTGATGCCGTAGATTGTTACACTTTTTGTCATACCGCCCGCCATGTGATGCGAAGTCGCGCGTCCGTTCTCACTCCCACTCGATCGTGCCCGGCGGCTTGCTCGTCACGTCGTAGACCACGCGATTGACGCCCTTGACCTCGTTGATGATCCGGGTGGCGACGGCGCCGATGAATTTCATGTCGAAGGGATAGAAATCCGCCGTCATGCCGTCGGTGGAGGTCACGGCGCGCAGGCCGACGACGAAATCGTAGGTGCGGAAATCGCCCATGACGCCGACGGTGCGCACCGGCAGCAGCACCGCAAAGGCCTGCCAGATATCGTCGTAGAGCCCGGCGCGGCGGATTTCCTCGATGAAGACATCGTCGGCAAGCCGCAGAATGTCGAGCTTCTCGCGCGTGATGGCGCCCGGGCAGCGGATAGCGAGGCCCGGCCCCGGAAACGGATGGCGGCCGACGAAGGCGTCCGGCAGGCCGAGTTCGCGGCCGAGCGCGCGCACCTCGTCCTTGAACAGTTCGCGCAGCGGCTCGACCAGCTTCATGTTCATGCGCTCGGGCAAGCCGCCGACATTGTGATGCGACTTGATGGTCACCGACGGGCCCCCGGTGAACGACACGCTCTCGATCACGTCGGGATAGAGCGTTCCCTGCGCAAGAAAGTCGGCGCCGCCGATTTTTTTCGCTTCGGCCTCGAAGACCTCGATGAACAACTTGCCGATGGTCTTGCGCTTCTGCTCGGGATCGTCGATCCCCGCCAGCGCGCCGAGGAAGGTCTCGGTAGCGTCGACGCGCACAAGCGGGATGTTGTATGCGCCACGGAAGAGTGCCACCACCTTCTCGGCTTCAGCAAGACGCAACAGGCCGTGATCGACGAACACGCAGGTAAGCTGATCGCCGATCGCTTCATGGATCAGCACGGCTGCTACCGCGGAATCGACGCCGCCGGAGAGCCCGCAGATCACCCTGCCCTTGCCGACCTGGCGGCGGATTTTCTCGATGGCCTCGTCCTCGAACGCGCGCATCGTCCAGTCGCCGTCGCAGCCAGCGATCTTGCGCACGAAATTGCGCAGGATCGCGGCGCCATGCGGCGTGTGCACGACTTCAAGATGGAATTGCGTGGCGTAGAATTTCCGCTTTTCGTCGGCGATCATGGCGATCGGCGCATTGGCGGAGGTGCCGATGGCGACAAAACCCTGCGGCGGCTGGGTGACGCGGTCGCCGTGGCTCATCCATACCGGATAGCGCTGGCCGACCTGCCAGACACCTTCGGTCAGCGGCGACGGTTGCGTCACTTCGACCTCGGCGCGGCCGAACTCGCGGTGGTGGCCGGCCTCGACCTTGCCGCCGAGCTGATGCGCCATGGCCTGCTCGCCGTAGCAGATGCCGAGCACCGGGAGACCGGACTGATAAATCGCCATCGGCGCCAGCGGCGCGCCATCGTCGAGAACCGACGCCGGCCCACCGGACAGGATCACGCCTTTCGGCTTCATCTCGCGCAGCGCCGCTTCCGCCTTCTGGAACGGTACGATCTCGCAGTAGACTTTGTCCTCCCGCACCCGCCGCGCGATGAGCTGAGTGACCTGGGAGCCGAAATCGACGATGAGAATCTTGTCGTGGGACGACGAATCGTGCGCCATGGCGGGTGCTAAGGGAACCGCATCGGACTGTCGAGCCTGCGCAACAGAACTCATGAAGACCGCCGTAGCAAGCTGATAAAAAACCCGTCGGTGTCGGTCCGGCGCGGCGTCATCAGCAATCCTTCGTCCGAAATAAGCGCCGCGCGGCTAAAAAGATAGGCTCGCTCGCCCAGGGCCTGGACCATTTGCGCGGGCTTTTCCACGGAAAAATCGCCGTGTCGGCCGGTGAACGCCCGGACCTGGTCGTTATTTTCCTCCGCCAGCACCGAGCAGGTGATGTAGGCGATGCGGCCGCCCGGTTTGGTCAGCGCGACGGCGCGATCAAGCAACACGGTCTGCTGCTTCACCCGCTCCGCAACCGCCCCCGGCCGGATGCGCCATTTGGCGTCGGGATTGCGCCGCCAGGTTCCTGTGCCGGTGCATGGCGCGTCGATCAGCACAAGATCGGCGCGTCCCGCCAGATCGGCAACGACGTCGGTCTCGCCGCGCGGCGTACGAACCTGGATGTTATGCGCTCCAGCACGCGCTATGCGCTCGTGGATGGGGGCGAGTTGGCGCTCGTCGATATCGGTCGCGAAAATCTGGCCGCGATTTTCCATCGCCGCCGCCAACGCCAGCGTTTTGCCGCCGGCCCCGGCAGCGAGATCGACGACCTGTTCGCCGGGCTTCGCACCGGCCAGCAACGCGGCAAGTTGCGAACCCTCATCCTGGATTTCGATGAAGCCCTTGAGGAACAGCGGCTCGGCATGAATGGCCGGGCTTCTGGCGTCGGCAGCAAGGCGGAGGCGCAGGCCGTGCGGCGACCAGCGTGTCGGCTCGACGCCAAGGTGCGAAAGCTTGGACAGCAATTCCTCGCGCTCAGCCTTGAGCGTGTTGACGCGCATGTCGAGCGGCGCGCGGCTTGCGAGCGCCGCTCCCTCCTCCGCCCGCTCGTCGCCGAACACGCGCGCAAAATGCGTATCAAGCCATTGCGGATATTCGCCCTGCACGTACGGCGGCGCGTCCGCAATCGTGCCCGAACCGAGCGCCGCACTCTCCGGTGCCGTCAACGGCCCAGGCGCAAAGCGTTGGCCGCTGCACAGCGCCGCGATTGCCGCCGCGTCAAGACCGCGCTCGCGATGCAGCATGCCAAGGAGCGCTGCGCGTGGGGTTGTCTCGCCCATGAGCCAGGCGGATGAGGCCTTGCGGCGCAACGCGTCATAGACAAGCCCGGCAATCGCGGCGCGATCGGACGAACCGGCAAAGCGGTGCGACAATCCCCAATCCTTCAGCACATCCGGCGCCGGACGCCGCCGCGCATCGACGTCGGCCAACACCTCGATGGCAGCTGATAAACGGGCCGACGGCGTCATGACAGGGTACTTAACACAGAGGACTATTTCGTTTTGCGTTTGACGGCAGCAGCGCGATGCGAGCCCGGCGTATCGTGACGCCGCACTTTTTTGCGCAATTCCTTTATCGCCTCGGCGAGGTCACGGACGTGAATGCCTTTCGGCGCCTTTCCAGCGTCGACACTGTCAAGCATGCGATTCAATAGATCGTCGTCCTGCTCGTCACGATAGGGCTTGAGATCGAGATCCTTGGGAACTTTCGTGAGCCGCTCGTCGCCGATGGTCTTGACGTATTTCTGCATGAATCGATCGTACGCACGCCATTCGATACCAGCGGCGCGCACCGCCGCCTCTTCCGCCCGGGTCGCAATCTGATGGGCATGCAGATAATGCAGTCCGAGTTGGTCGATCAGCGTTTTTTCAACTTCTTCGTGAAGAACCAGGAAGCGATCGGTGTCGACCATGCGGCCGCGCCATTTAAAGAACTTGGGCATATGGCGATCGATGTAGATCGTCTTGCCGTCGAGGCCGTAGCCGGCAAGATAGGGAATGTCGTGCTTGCGATCGAATTTCTTGACGCGCCGGCAGATAGCATCGAGGGCGCGATCCATCATCAGCGACGAGACGTACCACTCGGGAAGCCTGAGCTTCTTGTGCGGGGCGGTGGGATGGCAAAGGTCGAGCGGCATCGCAGTTCTCCTTTAGGGGGTCGGCCGCGGCAATGTCAGCACTTCAAAAATGTAGATCGCCCAGTTGAGCGCGAGCGCGAGCGCAGCGACCCCATAGAACGAACCGCGGATGCGAACCAGATTGCTCGTCACATGCACGTAGGCCTGGAGAATGCGAAATATAACGAAGATCCAAGCCAGAATGACGAAAACGAGGCCTGCAAGATGCGTGATATAGGCGAGGATAGTCAGGACGTAGAACAAAACGGGCAATTCGAATTGATTGGAGAACGCGTAACTGACCTGAAGGGCGCGCGGTGACCAGTTCGGCTCGCGCAGCGCCACATTGTCCGGCCGTGCGATACCTGCGTTGAAATCGCGGGCGCGCAGCGGCGCCAGCCAGAATAACAGCAGAAACGTCAGGACGACCTCGACGAACAGCGGTAGCAGGATTTCCTGGACGGTCATTGGGGCCCCGGGGGTTGCATCATTTGAGCTTCACGCTGACCGCCGTCTCGCCGTCGTCGTCGAGCAGCGCACTGCGCCAGGTTTTGCCGTCGAACAGAGCTTTGCGCACGGAGTCGGCGGTGCCGCCATGATTTAGATTAGCGGTGATCAGTGTGCCGCCGGTGCGCAGGAGCCCGCGCAATGTCTTGTGCAGCGCCGGCGTCGGCGTATGACCGTCGAAGAAAGCGACATCGTAGCCGGGATCGAGAGTTGGCAGCACTGTCGCGAAATCGCCTTCGTGAACGGTGATGCGATGGTCCATCCCGGCGGCCGCAATATTGTCGCGCGCAAGTTGCGCATGGTCCGGATCGCGTTCGATGGTATCGACCGTCGCGTCCGGGGCGCCGGAAGCAAACGACAGCGCGGTGTAGCCCAGTGCGGTGCCGAGTTCCAGGATACGGCGCGCATCGGCTCCGGCGGCCAGCACCGCCAGCAGCGGACCGTTGTCGTAAGGGTACGCGCCGCAGCCGTGGCGTGCGCGATGCGTGTCGGTTGCGGCACGTACTTTCGCAAACGGATCGATTGCAGCAACCGCCATCAACAGCACCTAGTTTCTGCTCGGATAGTTCGGGCTTTCGCGCGTGATGGTGACGTCATGCACGTGGCTCTCACGAAGTCCGGCGCTGGATATGCGCACAAACTCGGCCTTGTCGTGGAACTCGGGGAGATCTTTCGCGCCGACATAGCCCATGGCCGCGCGCAACCCGCCCACAAGCTGGTGCAGCACATTGGCAACCGGTCCTTTATAAGGCACCTGGCCTTCGATCCCTTCCGGCACGAGCTTGAGCGTGTCCTTGATTTCCTGCTGGAAATAACGATCGGCCGAGCCGCGCGCCATGGCGCTGACGGAACCCATGCCGCGATATGTCTTGTAGGAGCGGCCCTGATACAGAAACGCCTCGCCCGGCGTTTCATCGGTCCCGGCGAGCAGCGAGCCGACCATGGTGCAATCGGCGCCTGCCGCCATCGCCTTGGCAAGGTCGCCGGAATATTTGATACCGCCGTCGGCAATCACAGGCGTATCGGACTTTTTCGCCACCTCGACCGAGTCCATGATCGCAGTCAGTTGCGGTACGCCGACGCCGGCAACAATGCGCGTGGTGCAGATCGAGCCCGGCCCGATACCGACCTTGATCGCATCGGCGCCGGCGTCGATCAGCGCCTTGGCTCCTTCGGCCGTAGCAATATTCCCGGCGACGACCTGCACGGCGTTCGACAGCCGCTTGATGCGCGTGACCGTTTCGAGGACACGCCTGGAATGGCCGTGCGCGGTATCGACGACGACGAGATCGACTCCGGCGTCGATGAGCTTCTCGCTGCGCGCATAGCCGGCTTCGCCCACGGATGTCGCGGCAGCGACCCGCAACCGGCCCTGTTCGTCCTTGCAGGCGTTGGGGTTGGCGACCGCTTTCTCGATGTCCTTCACCGTGATCAGGCCGACGCAGCGGTAATCGCCATCGACGACCAGAAGCTTCTCGATGCGGTGCTGATGCAGGAGCCGCTTGGCCTCGTCCTGGCCTACGCTTTCGCGCACCGTGACCAGCTTGTCCTTGGTCATGAGATCGGAAACTTTTTGGCTTTTGTCGGTGGCGAAGCGAACATCGCGATTGGTGAGAATACCGACAAGCTTGCCGGCCTGTCCGTTGCCGCCGCCCTGAACGACCGGAATGCCCGAGATGCGATGCTCCTGCATCAACGCCAGCGCATCGGCGAGGGTCGCTTCAGGCTGCACCGTGACCGGGTTCACGACCATGCCGGACTCGAATTTCTTGACTTGTCGGACCTGGGCCGCCTGCACAGCCGGTTCGAGATTGCGGTGAATGACGCCAATGCCCCCCGCCTGCGCCATGGCGATCGCCATGTTGGTTTCGGTGACAGTGTCCATGGCCGAGGCGATAATCGGGATATTGAGCAGGACGCTGCGGGTGATCCGCGACCGAATGTCCACATCCGACGGCAGGATGTCGGACAGGCCGGGCTTCAACAGCACATCGTCGAAGGTATATGCTTCGCGCGGAACGTCTCTTGAAGTCACTGCCATTGCCAACTCCGCATCGCCCGAATGGCGGGCCGGCACATCGGGTTTACGCCTCACGGACGAGTGGACCTTGAAGTCCCTCGCCCGGCTCGATGGCCCGCTTTTGGGTTGGCGGCGGTCGATAGCATGCCTTCGCGGCAATTAATAGGCCTTGGTGGACGAAAACAGGTGGAAACGCCATGAAAACGTGGATTAATCGTCGTAAGTTCAATGTCGGTGCCGTGACAATGGGTGCGGCGCTGGCTGCCGGCCGCATTGCGCGCGCCCAGACCGAGCCGGTAAAGATTCGAGTCGGCTGGGTCGTCGTGCCGGCATCTCTGGCGCCGCTCATTCTGGCGAAGAAGGACATCCTCAAGCACTTCGGCCAGTCATACGTCGTCGAAACGACGCGCTTTGAAGGCACTCCGCCGGTCATCACGGCGCTGGCCGCCGACGAACTCGACATCGGGCCGCTCGCCTTCTCCTCCTTAGCGCTCGCAATACAGAACGCCCACATGGACGACCTGCGGGTCATCAGCGACGAAATCCAGGATGGCGTAACCGGCCACGGCTCCAACGAGTTCATGGTGCTGAAAGACGGACCGGTCAAAACCGTGGCCGATCTCAAAGGCAAGGTGCTCGCCACCAACGCCATGGGCAGCGCCGTCGATATTGCGATGCGTGCGATGCTGCGCAAAAGCGGCCTCGAAGCCAACAAGGACTACACCATCGTCGAAGCGCCCTTCCCCGCCATGCGCGCGATGCTGTCGGAAAAGAAGGCCGACCTCGTCAGCGCGGTGCCGCCGTTCGCGCTCGACCCAGAACTTCGCGCCATGGCGAACACGCTGTTCACGCAAAAAGACGCGTTCGGAATCACCCAGCTCACGATGTGGACCGCGCGAACAGGGTTCATCCAACAGAACCGTGCGGCGCTCGTCGACTTTCTGGAAGACGTGGTGCGCGGGATCCGCTGGTACACCGACCCGAAAAATCACGAGGAGGCCGTCGCCATCGTCGCCAGCCTGAACAAGGCACCACCGGCGCGCATGGAATGGGCGTTCGGCGAGCATGACCAGTACCGCGACCCAAACGGCATGCCGAATCTCGCCGCCTTACAGAACAATCTTGTGCTGCAAAAGCAGGTCGGATTTCTCAAGGACGATATCGATGTGAAGAAATTCTCCGATGTCAGCATGGTCGTTGAGGCGGCAAAGCGTGTGACATGAATTCGACTTAATGTGACGCCGACTGTCGCCGCGCGCGTGCTTCTTATGCCAATCCTTGTGCGCGGTGTCGTGAAGATTGCGCCGATGCCAGATTTGACCTTTCCGCGGAATAAGCGATGCGCCCGATTGCTGCCAGTCGCGGCCGCCGTTTTGCTCGGCATGCTGCCGGCCCGCGCCCAAGATCACAGCCAGGATCGTATTCAGAACTCAACGGACGAGCGCCGCTGCACCGGGCAGTTTCGCGTCACGCCCGACGAACGCGTCGTGTCCTGCACGACGCTCGTCGATTCCGGCCGATACCAGCCGGTCAATCTCGCCATTCTGCATGATAATCGGGGTGCAGCTTTTCGCGACAAGGGCGATCTCGTCAATGCGCGCAAGGATTTCGACGCGGCCATCTCGCTCAATTCCAGCTACTCCCGGGCCTATGCTAATCGCGCAAGCCTTCTGCTCGCTCAGCATGACCTCGACGGCGCCATAACCGACCTCAGCCAGGCAATCACTCTCGATGCGACGGACGCCGGCACCTTCATGATGCGCGGCAACGCTTTCGATGCGAAGAACGATTTCGACCACGCCATCGCTGATTACAACGAGGCGATCCGCCTCACACCCAATTACGGATTGGCCTATTTCGATCGTGGCCTCGCCTTTCGCCACAAAGGCGACCTCGACCATGCTATCGCCGACTACGACCAAGCGGTCAGATTCGATCCAAAGAATACGTCAGCGATCAACAACCGCGGCATCGCCTGGTTCACCAAGGGTGACTACGATCGCGCCATCGCCGACTATAGCCTGGCGATAAAGCTCGATCCCAACCTTGCCGCTGCCTACAGTAACCGCGGCGATGCCTGGCGCGCCAAAGGCGATTTCGCCCGCGCCACTGCCGACTTCGATCGCGCCATCAAGCTGTCGCCGCAGTTCGCGCTCGCCTATGGCAATCGCGGCCTTGTTTCCTACCAGAAGGAGGATTACGACCGCGCCATCGCCGATTTCAGCGCAGCGATCCAGTTCGATCCGAACAACGCGCAAGCCTACAATAACCGCGGCAACGCCTATGCCGACAAGGGTGACAGCAAGTCCGCGCTGGCCGACTACGATCAAGCCGTCAAACTCGATCCGAACAATGCCGGTATCCGCTATGACAGGGGCATTGCGCTACGTCGAAGCGGTGACATCGATAGTGCCGTCGCCGAGTTAAGCGAAGCCATACGCCTCGACCCGCAACATGCCGGCGCGCTCAACGAACGCGGTTTCGCCTTTTATCAAAAGCACGACTTCGACCGCGCTATCGCCGACTACGATGCCGCCATCAAGCTCAATCCGCAATTCTCCGTCGCTTATAACAATCGCGGCAACGCCTTTGACGACAAAGGCGACATCGATCGCGCCATCGCCGACTATAGTGCTGCGCTGAAGATCGATACCGATTATGCAGCGGCCTATTACGATCGCGCCATCGCCTGGCGGCGCAAGGGCGATCTCGATCGCGCCATCGCCGATGACGACCAAGCGATAAAACTCAATCCGACCGCAGCGGCCTACAACAACCGCGGCAGCGCCTGGGACGCCAAAGGCGAATTTGACCGTGCTCTGGCCGATCTCGACCAGGCGATCAAATTCGACCCCAGCCTGCCTGATACATACATCAACCGCGGCAATGTGAAACGCGAGCGGCTTGACCTCGCCGCCGCGGTTGCCGACTACACGGTGGCGATCTCGCTGGCGCCGAATATGCCGCTCGCTTACTACAACCGCGCTTGGGCGCATTACCTCGCCGGAGAAAGTCCGGATGCGCTTGCCGACATCAACCGCGCGGTCGCGCTTGATGATCATTTCGCGAGCGCTTTTTCGACGCGCGGATTGATCCACGAAAGGCTCGGCGACAAGGCCGCTGCGGCGGACGACTTCCGTCGGGCGCTCGAACTCGATCCGCATTTCACGCAACCGGCCGAAGCTTTGAAGCGGCTGAGCGCCGGCCCATCGAAGAGCCAATAGACTCGCACATGCAGTCGAACCTGAACGACCGCGTTGTGCCGATGATCGTTGCTGTCTCCCTGTTTATGGAACAAATGGACTCGACGGTGATATCCACGTCGTTGCCAGCGATCGCGCGGGCGATCGGCACCGAACCGCTGGCATTGAAGCTCGCCGTCACGTCTTATTTGCTGTCGCTCGCGATCTGTATCCCGGCCAGCGGCTGGACCGCCGACCGGTTCGGCGGTCGCAACGTGTTTCGCATTGCCATCGGCGTTTTCGTGCTGGGCTCGATCGGCTGCGCAGCTTCGCACTCGCTCGAACAATTTGTCTTCGCCCGCATCGTGCAAGGCATGGGCGGTGCGATGATGACCCCGGTCGGCCGGCTCATTCTGGTGCGCAGCATCGACAAGCACCTTTTGCTCAACGCCATGTCCCTCGTCACCATACCGGCTCTCATTGGCCCGATCTGCGGCCCGCCGCTTGGCGGCTTCATCACGACCTATGCGTCATGGCATTGGATTTTTCTGATCAATGTCCCGATAGGGCTCCTCGGCATCGGGCTGGCGTCGAGCTTTATTCCCAACGTGCGCATCGAGCATCACGAGCCGTTCGACACCGTGGGATTTATATTGTCAGGCCTCGGTATCGGCGGGCTGGCGTTCGGGCTTTCGGTGATGGGCTTGGATTTCCTGCCGGTCGGCATTGTCGCAACGCTGTTGATCGGCGGCGCCGTCTCGACAATCGTCTATGTGGTCCACGCCAGGCGCACGGTGGCGCCGATCCTCGACCTCAATCTGCTCAAGCTGCCGACCTTTCGAGCCAGCATTGTCGGCGGCTTCCTGTTCCGGCTCGGTGTCGGGGCGCTGCCATTTTTGCTGCCTCTGCTATTGCAAGTCGGCTTTGGCCTGACGCCGTTCCAGTCCGGGTTGATCACTTTTACCGGCGCGCTCGGCTCGATGTTCATGAAGGCTGCGATAACGCGCGTGGTCAAGCGCTTCGGCTACCGCGACGTCCTGCTCTACAACAGCCTTGTCAGCAGCGTCTTCCTCGCCGCCTGCGCGACTTTCGTCCCCGGCATGCCATTTTGGGCGATGATCGCGGTTCTGTTGTCTGGCGGCTTCTTCCGCTCGCTGCAATTCACCAGCATCAACACGATCGCCTACGCCGAAGTCGAACCGGCGAAAATGAGCCGGGCGACCACGCTCGTTGCCGCCGCGCAGCAATTGTCTTTATCGACTGGCGTTGCTGTCGGCGCGCTAGTGGTCGAGATCACGCTGCGGCTGAAGCACGCTACGGCAATGAGCGCTGCGGATTTCCCTCCCGCTTTTCTCGCTATCGGTCTGCTCGCCGCCAGTGCATCATTTGTGTTCGTGCGGCTCAAGCCCAATGCCGGCGAGGAGCTCAGCGGGCGGAAAGCGGCACCGTCGCAAACAGCAGAACTAGCCACCCCGAAACCCGCGAGCGAGCAGGTATAGCTCCGCCGAGTCGCTACGGCTTGCGGGTGGCTTGACGTGTTTGACACTCTCGAAGTCGCGCTTGAGCTCGGCAAGGAGCGCCGCCTCGGTGCCGCCTTGCAGCACTTTGCACAGAAACACGCCGCCCCGGTCGAGCACCTCGCGCGCGAACCCCGCTGCGGCCTCGGCGAGCCCCATGATGCGAAGATGATCGGTCTTGCGGTGACCGGTAGCATTTGCCGCCATGTCGGACAGCACCACGTCAGCCTTGCCGCCAAGCATGGACTTAAGACGCTCGGGCGCGGTGTCGTCGAGAAAATCCAGATGCAAAAACGCGACGCCGGAAATGAGCTTCATGTCGAGAATATCGAGGGCGATCACGCGGCCGCTGGCGCCGACGCGCTTCGCCGCGATCTCGCTCCAGCCGCCCGGCGCGGCGCCGAGATCGATCACGCGCGCGCCGTGCCTAAGCACGCGATATTGGTCGTCGATCTCCGCAAGCTTATAGGCGGCGCGAGAGCGAAGCCCTTCACGTTTGGCGCGCGCCACATAGGGATCGCTGAGCTGGCGCTCGAGCCAGGTCCGCGACGACAACGTGCGACGCTTCTCATCCTTGAGCCGCGCCATGGCTACTCAACCCCATCACAACTCAGACTTGGCAAATCAGGCCTCGCCCCAGACGCGATCCTCGCGCATCATCTCGACCAGCATGCCTTCGCGCAGGCCGCGATCGGCAACACGCAGCCGCGGACATGGGAATGTGCGGCGGATGGCGTCGAGGATGGCGCAGCCGGCGAGCACGAGGTCGGCGCGCTCGGCGCCGATGCACGGATTTGCCGCGCGCTCATCGAAGCTCATCGCCATCAGCTCGGCGACCACACCGGAAATTTCGTCATCCGACAGCCAGCAGCCATCGACGCGCCGGCGCTCGTACCGCTTGAGCCGCAAGAATACGCCGGCGATCGTGGTGACGGTGCCGGACGTACCCAACATGTGGAAGCCGTCAAGGTCGCAAGGATGGGTCGCGGCGAACTTCTCGACGAAGCCCGCCACCTCCTCGACCATGGCGCCGTATGTCTGCGGCGACACCACGGTGCCGCCGTAACGCTCTGCGAGCGTCACAACGCCGACCGGCAGCGATGCCCAGCCGACGATGTCGGGCTTCGGCGGCCCGCCGCGACCGACCCCTGGACGGCCGAGACGAACGAGCTCGGACGACCCGCCGCCGATGTCGAACAAGATGACTCCCGATGCCGCCGGATCGAACAATTCGGTGCAGCCGGTCGCCGCAAGCCGCGCCTCAGTCGCGGAATCGATGATCTCAAGCTCAAGCCCCGCCTGTTCGGCGACGCGATTGCGGAAAGCTTCGCCGTTCTCGGCGGCGCGGCAGGCTTCCGTGGCGATGAGCCGGGCGCGTATGACGCCACGGGCGCGCATTTTGTCGCGGCAGACCGTCAGCGCCTCGACCGCTCGCGCAATCGCTGCCTCGCTGATGCGGCGGGATGCGGCAACGCCCTCGCCAAGACGGATGATGCGGGAAAATGCGTCGATGACGCGGAAGCCGTTCACGGACGGGCGTGCGATCAGAAGGCGGCAATTGTTGGTGCCGAGATCGAGCGCCGCATAGGTCGATTCGGAACGCTCACGAGACGGCTCATGCCAGTCGTCGCGACGGGAATCGCGGCGCATGCCGTATGGCGTTCGACGTCCCCAGCGGAGCCCACGAGGGCCGCCCCTGGCGCCGAGGCCGCCCGGCGGCGGGCCCTCGTCGTTCATGCAAACCCTTCCTACCGCGCCGGAACTGTCGAGCTCCACGGCACGGCTGTTATTCAATTCTCAATCGGGCGAACTGTACCAAGGCGGGCTGCAAGGGCAATACAGTGCTTTACCGGCCTATGAGCCATGTCCAAGGGCCTTCTTGTCGGGGTCTGCCAAGTCAATTATGTCACCGACTCCATGATTTGCGGGATTGAATGGTCATGAATTTACAGCAAACCGCCAAGGACCGGGCGGATGAATTAGTGGCGGACAGACTGGCGGTCGAAAAATTTGCCGTCGGCCAGTCCGTTCCGCGCAAAGAAGATCCCATGCTGTTGCGCGGTCAGGGCCACTACACCGACGACATCAGCCTGCCCGGCCAGGCCTATGCGGTCATCGTCCGCAGCCAGAATGCCCACGGCGTCATTCGTGCCATCGAAACCGAGACTGCGCGGAAATTGCCGGGCGTGCTCGGCGTCTATACCGCCGCCGAACTGAAGGGCTATGGCCCGCTCAAATGCGTGGTGCCATTCAACAATCGTGACGGCACGCCGATGAAAAAACCCCTGCGCGAGGCGCTGGCTGTAGGCAAGGTCCGTTATGTCGGCGATCCCGTCGCATTCGTCGTTGCCGAGTCGGTGCTTGCTGCCAAGGACGCGGCCGAGGCGGTCGTCGTCGATATCGACTCGCTCCCTTCCGTGACCACCGCTGAAGCCGCCGCGCAAGACGGCGCGCCCATTCTTTACGATGACGTGCCGGGCAATGTGTCCCTCGACTATCACTACGGCGATGCGGAAGCGGCGAAAGCCGCTTTCGCGAAAGCCGCACATGTCACCAAGCTTGCGCTTGTGAACAGCCGTCTCGTCGTGGCCGCCATGGAGCCGCGTGCGGCACTCGCCGCCTATGATGGCCAGCGCTTCACACTTTACGTCGGCTCCCAGGGCGTATTCGGCATGCGCGCCAATATCGCAGAGGCGCTCGGCGTGGCGGCGAAAGACGTGCGCGTGCTCACCGGCCAAGTCGGCGGCTCTTTCGGCATGAAGGCTGCCGTGTTTCCGGAATACATTTGCCTGCTCCACGCCGCACGGGCATTGGGCCGTCCGGTGAAATGGACGGACGAGCGCTCCGGCAGTTTCGTTTCCGACAGCCATGGCCGCAACCACGACGTCGTCGGCGAACTTGCGCTCGATGCCGACGGTAAATTCCTTGCCGTGCGTCTGACCATCTTCGCCAATGTCGGCGCCTTCCTGTCGCCGGTCGCGCCGATGCCCGGAACGCTCAATGCCGTGAAGAACGTGCAGGGCATGTATCGCACGCCGGTGATCGAAGTCTCGTCAAAAGTGATGTTCACCAACACGTCGCACGTTTCGGCGTATCGCGGCGCCGGCCGTCCCGAAGGCAACTACTATATGGAGCGCCTGATCGACGCGGCGGCTGCCGAGATGGGGATCGACCGCGTTGCGCTACGCAAACGCAATCTGATCAGTCCCCGCGATCTTCCTTACAAGACCGCATCGGGGGGCACATATGACAGCGGCGACTTCGCCACGCTGACCAAGCAGGCGCTGGAACTCGCCGATGTCAAAGGCTTCGCCAAGCGCAAACGTGAAAGCGCGCGGCGCGGCAAGCTGCGCGGCCTCGGCATCGGCAACTTCCTCGAAGTGACGGCACCGCCCTCGAAGGAACTGGCCGACATCAAGTTCAATCCCGACGGCACGGTGACGCTGGCGACCGGCACACTCGATTTCGGCATGGGCCATGCCACGCCGTTCGCGCAAGTCCTGAGTGACCGGCTCGGCATTCCGTTCGAGAAAATCTCGCTATTGCAGGGCGACAGCGACAAGCTCGCCATGGGCGGCGGCTCCGGCGGCTCGAAATCGATCATGCACACCGGCACCGCGGTCGTCGAAGCGGCTGCCAAGGTCGTCGAGAAGGGCAAGGAACTCGCCGCACACGCGCTTGAGGCCGCTGCTTCCGACATCGCCTTCGACCACGGCGATTTCACCATCGTCGGCACGGACCGCAAGATTTCGATCATGGAATTGGCGGAGAAACTCAACAACGGCGCGAAGCCGCCGGCCGACGCGCCGCAGTCCCTCGACGTCACCCATGTCAGCGACGGGCCCGGCGCCTCGACCTACCCGAACGGCTGCCATGTTGCCGAGGTCGAGGTCGATCCCGAGACCGGGATTGTCGGTATCGCCAAGTATTCCTGCGTCAATGACTTCGGCACCGTGATCAATCCACTGATCGTCGAGGGCCAGCTCCACGGCGGTGTCGTGCAGGGCATCGGCCAGGCACTCATGGAGCGCACCGTCTATGACGGCGACGGACAGCTTCTGACCGGCTCCTTCATGGATTACGCGATGCCGCGCGCTGCGGACGTACCTTCTTTCGTGCTCGCCGATCATCCGTCGCCAGCCACGACCAACCCGCTCGGCGTCAAAGGCTGCGGCGAAGCGGGCTGTGCCGGGGCGCTCACGTCGGTGATGAATGCGGTGATTGACGCGCTTTCCGAGCACGGCATTCGCCATCTCGACATGCCGCTGACGCCATCGCAAATCTGGCAAGCGCTGCAAGCCGCGAAAGCCAATCGCGCGCAATGACGCAAGCCATCTCCGTATCGTCCGACCGCCCTGCCCGGTCGCGGCTGATCGCCGCCGTCTGCACGGCGCACATGATGAGTCACTATTACATGCTGATGCTGGCGCCGCTGTTCGCCTTCATCCGCGCCGATTTCAACGTAAGCTATACCGAACTGGCGCTGGCGCTCACGGTGTTCAACGTTGTTTCCGGCGTGCTGCAAACGCCGGTCGGATTTCTCGTCGATCGGATCGGCGCGCGATCCGTGCTGATCGCCGGACTGGCGTTGAGCAGCGTCGCCTATGCAGTCGCCGGCATCGTCGATTCGTTCTGGGTCTTCATCGCGATGTACGGCGTCGCCGGGCTCGGCAATACGGTGTTCCACCCGTCCGACTATTCGCTCTTGTCCCATCACACGCCTCCGGATCGGCTGAGCCAGGTGTTCTCTTTCCATACCTTCGCCGGCATGGTCGGCTCCGCGATCGCTCCGGTCACGCTGCTCTACATGCAGAGCCTATTCGGCTGGCGCGGTGCTTATCTCGGCGCGGCAAGTTTCGGCCTGCTCGTGCTGCTGGCGCTGATCGCACAGCCGGAACCGACGGCTGAAATGCCCCACGCCGCCAAAAGTGCGGCGAGATCGCGGACACAGCCGGTGGATACCGGATGGCGCCTGCTGCTGTCGCCGCCGATCCTACTCAATCTCGCGTTTTTCATGCTCACCTCGATCATGAATGGCGGGCTCAACACTTATCTCGTGGTGGCGCTCGGTGCGCTGCACGCGACGCCGCCCGCTGTCGGCAATATGGCGCTCACCGGCCTTCTCACCATGAATGCGATCGGCGTGCTCGGCGGCGGCATGCTGGCAGGCCGCACCAGCCATCACGCCGTGGTCGCGGCGGCGGGCCTGACCGTTGGCGGGATCGTTACCGCCACTGTCGGGCTGGTCGAATTGCCGCCTGTGCTGCTGATCGCGCTGATGGGATTCAGCGGATTGTGCGTTGGCGCCACCTACCCCTCGCGAGACATGCTGGTGCGCGCCGTCACGCCACCCAACGCATACGGAAAAGTGTTCGGCTTTGTCAGCACCGGCTTCAATATCGGGGCGAGCATCGCTCCGATCGTGTACGGCATGCTGATGGATCGCGGCGAGCCGCGCGAGGTCTTCCTGTTGTCCGCCGCCGTCAGCCTGATTTGCGTCTCGACGGTGACATTCGGTTTCTCGCGCCGCGAAGTGCGCTGATCCGGGTACGGCCCCGCCTTGGCACGTACTACTGTAGCTTGCTAATCTTTTCGCCAACACGACACCATGTCTGGGGACACAGGAGACACTCATGAAGCTCTGCCGCTACGATGACGACCGCCTAGGCGTGGTGCGCGGAAATTTGGTGCACGACGTCACCGAAGCGCAGACGGAAATCCGCAAATCCGCACCCTACGCCATGAAGGGTGATGCCGTGGTCGCTGCCCTGCCGCAGTGGCGCGAGCGGATCGAACGCATGGCGGACAAGGCACCAGGCAAGCCGATCGACAGCGTCAAACTGCTGCCGCCCGTGGCGCGGCCGTCAAAGCTGACCTGCGCGCCGACCAATTATCAGGCCCACATCGCGGAAATGGAGAAGGCATCGGCACAACCGGGCTCGCAAATCGTGCGCTCGCAATCGTCCAAGATCCTCGAAGCGGGAATGTTCCTGAAAGCCAATTCCGCGCTGGTCGGTCCATCGGAAGGAATTCCCATCCGGTTTCCGGACCGGCGCAACGATCACGAGGTCGAATTGGTCATGGTGATCGGCAAGACTGGCAGCGACATCCCGCAGGCCAAGGCGCTCGATTATGTCGCCGGCTACTGCCTCGGCCTCGACATGACGGTGCGCGGCCGCGAGGACCGAAGCTTCCGCAAATCCGTCGATGGTTATGCCGTGCTTGGCCCGTGGATGGTGACCGCCGATGAGATACCGGATCCGGACGCAGTACCGATCAGGATCGAAGTCAACGGTGAGGTCCGGCAGAACAGCAATACCAGCCAGTTGATCTATAACTGCCGCCGTCTCATCGAATTCGCCTCGGAGTTCTACACGCTCTATCCGGGCGATTTGGTCTATACCGGAACGCCCGATGGCGTGAGCCCGGTCAAGCCCGGCGACGTCATCGTTTGTCGATCGGCGCCGGCGCTCGGCGAGCTCAAGATCGACGTGCGCGCCCACGAGATCGGGAAAGTAGCCTAGGATCGCGCATCCGCGCGTGACGATGTCCGGCGGCACTTTGAACTGGAGGACTTCATGCTGCAGATCAAGCGAGCCGGCCATTCGACGCTGACCACGCCCGATATCGAGCGGATGGTCGACTACTTCACGCGCATCGTCGGCCTCGGCGTCGCCGCACGCGAAAAAAACCGCGTGATCCTCGCCACCAAATCGGGCCTGGAAGCGATCGTGCTCGAGCGCGGCAGTTCGGTGGACGCGCCGCGGCTCTCGTTCCAGGTCGCGCCCGGCAGCGATCTCGGCGAAGTCGCCTCACGCCTGAAAAAGGCAGGCATGAAGAGCGAGCGGCGGCGCGACATCACGCCGGGCATCGGCGAGGCACTTGCATTCAAGGATCCCAAAGGTACGACGCTCGAAGTCTTTTCCGATTTCAGGTTTGCGCCGGAGGACAATACGCTCGCCGGCATCATGCCACTCAAATTCGGCCACATCGCCTATCAATGCCCCGATGTTCAGGGCATGGTGGAATTTTATCGGGACATACTCGGCTTTCGCGTGTCGGATTGGCGCAGCGATTTTTTCGTCTTCATGCGCTGCAGCCGCGACCATCACACCGTGAACTTCCTGCGCGGTGACACGGGTATCCATCACATCGCGTTCGAGGTCCGGGACTGGTCGGACATCAAGCGGGCCTGCGACTTCCTCGCCCGCAACAAGATCAAGCTCACCTGGGGCCCGATCCGCCACGTCATCGGTCACAACATCGCGATCTATCACAAGAATCCGGACGGCGTGGTGATCGAATTCTTCACCGACCTCGATCAGATGCACGACGAGGAACTCGGTTTCTTCGAGCCGCGGCCCTGGCATCAGGACCGTCCGCAACGGCCGAAAGTGTGGGGCGATGACACGCCATCGAACTGGTGGGGCCCGATGGCGCGAAGTGCGCCGCAGGGCGATCACGGAGCGCCTCACACAAAGGAGACCTTTCATCACGCCGTTCCCACTACGCGAGCACCGGCGCTTGCGCGCGCACGCACGCGTCAAACCGAGAAGAAAAGCCGCGCGAAAGACAAATCGCGCCGCACGCCGAAATTGCGGTGACGCCGCAGCTAAGAAATTTCACGTAACTGATTATACTTATCCAATTCCGGGCTTGGGAACCTGTGATTTTAACAGATCATTCCGCTTGCGGCGGCATGATCTCCCTCGGGGCATGTGCTCCGGTCGGTCGACTGGTCGGACCAAATAAACATCGTCGGTCTCGGCGGTCGGCTGGATAAATCGCAGTTCAGCGCCGCGTCCGTTTCGGCGCGTTCGGAATCAAATCGGCAATCGCGGTGAATTTCGGCGTCGGCAACCCCAAGCGAGAGTTTACGGTGGAGTCTCTCGTCGATGAGAAGTTCCGCTTCGCGGTGGAAGCGTGTCCGAGCGCCATGGTGATGACCGACAACGTCGGCAGGATCATTTTGGCCAACACCGAAGCGGAGCGGATGTTTTGCTATGGCGAGGGCGAACTGATCGGCGAGCCGATGCAAATTCTGGTGCCTGAGCACCTCCACGCAAAATATATGGAAAATCGCGCCAGCGTCGCTCGTCATCGGATCCCGCGCCGCTTTGGCCCAAGCAGTCATCTCCTGGGGCGCCGCCAGGATGGGACCGAATTCCCGATCGAGGTCCGGCTAAACCCAATCCAGACCCCCGACGGTCTTCTGGTCCTCAGCGTCATTGTCGATATCAGCGAACGCGTGCGCACGGACCGGCTCAAGGACGAGTTCGTGTCGACCGTCAGCCACGAGCTGCGCACGCCGCTGACATCGATCGCCGGCTCGCTGGGCCTCTTGATCGGCGGTGCCGCCGGTAAACTGCCGGATCAAGCCATGCGCCTGATCGGGATTGCCCAGAGCAACAGTCAAAGGCTGGTGCGGCTCATCAACGACATCCTCGACATCGAAAAGGTCGAATCCGGCCAGGTCATCTTTAACTTCAAACGCATCGAGACTCGGGCATTGGTCGAACAAGTGATCGAAGCCAACCGCGGTTACGCCGATGGCTTCAACGTCCGGACGAAACTCGGATCCGGGTCGGACACCGCCGAGGTTTACGCCGATCCCGATCGGCTGGCGCAAGTTGTTACCAACCTCCTGTCCAACGCCATCAAGTTCTCCAAGCGGGGCGGCGAGGTTTCGATCGCAATCGAGAAGCGTGGCGAGGCCGTGCGCATTGCGATACGAGATCACGGCCCCGGAATCCCGCCCGAGTTCCGCCCGCGCATTTTCGAGAAATTCGCCCAGGCCGATACCAGCGACGCCCGGCAGAAGGGCGGGACCGGACTTGGCTTGAGTATCGTCAAGCAGATCGTGGCGCGGCTTGGCGGAGAGGTCGGCTTTGCGGACGCTGACGGTGGCGGCACGGTCTTTTATGTCGATTTGCCGGATTGGGCGCTGATGGCCAATCGGGCGATTGATATCGAGCGCGACTCCCATGACATGAGGATATTGCTCTGCGAGGACGATCCCGACGCCGCGATCGCGCTGCGCGAAGGCTTGCGTCCGGTCGGTTTCTCAACCGACTTCGCCCATAGCCCGAACGAGGCAATCGCGCGCGCCCGGCACACGTCCTACAGCGCGATCGTGGTCGATCTGGAACTGCCTGACGGCGACGGAGTCGGGCTTATTCGCCGGCTCCGCGAGCAGCCTGAAGTCTACCGGACGCCGATCGTGGTCATGTCCGCCGACCGCACATGGGAAAAGAGTAGCGGCTCGTCCGGTCTCGTATGCGGCTGGATCGAAAAACCCGTGAACATCGATCATCTGGCCCAAATTCTCGACAGCGCCCTCGCGCGCGAGCCGAACGGACGGCCGCATATCCTTCACGTCGATGATGATGTTGATGTTCTCGATCTTGTCGCCGATATCCTGCGTTCGACCGCCAGCATAACCTCGGCCGCGTCGCTCGACGAAGCCCGCCGCGCGCTACTGATGCATCCGTTCGATCTCGCGGTGCTCGATATGAACGTCGGCTCGGCTTCGGGTTTGGAACTGCTTCCCGCTCTGCGCCGCCTGGATGGCGAGCCCATACCCGTGATCATCTTTTCGGCCTACGTGACGAACCTCGATGCAAACCCGCAGGTCGAAGCAAACCTCAACAAATCGGGGGCGTCGCTCGACAGCCTCGTTGCCGCGGTCCGCGACCGCCTCATGCTCAGGTCGGCGAAAGTCCAGGTGAACGTCCGATGAGCTTAATTCGCATATTGCATGTCGATGACGAACCTGACATCCGCGAGGTGGTCGACATATCACTGGCGCTGAACCCCGAATTTGAACTGCAGGCCTGCGCATCGGGCGAAGAAGCCATCACTGCTGCGGCGGAATGGTCTCCGATCCTCATTCTCCTCGACGTCATGATGCCGGGGATGGACGGCCCGACGACGCTGGCGCATTTGCGAAACAATCCGAAGACCTCCGACATCCCGGTTCTGTTCATGACGGCGCGGGCGCAAACTTGCGAGCTCGAACACTTCTGCTCGCTTGGTGCGCAGGGCGTCATTTCAAAGCCATTCGACCCGATGACTCTGGCGGGCGTGGTACGCGATCACTTGCAAACGCTGCGCCGGATTTGAGGTAAGCGCGATGAGATCGATCGGAAACCGGCGGAAATGACGCCGAGGAGGCTTGTGCTCGCCGGAATGACCCTATTTTGCGCGTTGACCTGCTTCACCGCTCGGTCAGATCAGGCGCTCAAGCGACCGTTCGATGGGTTCAACGTCATCGTGTCCCCCGGTCACCCCTTCGGCGGTTCTTCGGCAACGCTGGCGCTGACCAAGGCGAAGCTTCTCGGCGCCCGCGCGGCGGCAATCGTGCCGTTCCTGTGGCAGTCCGATCCGTCGAATCCTGACCTGGTGCGCGGCCGGGATATGAACGATGACGAATTACGTGCTGCAATTCGCACCACACACGACATCGGCTTGTCCGTACTGATCAAACCCCACGTCTGGGTGCCCGGCAGTTGGGCCGGCGCGGTCGCCATGAAATCGGAGCAGGCCTGGGCGAACTGGTTTGCGAATTATCGCCACGAAGTCCTGCGAATTGCGCATATCGCGGACGAGGAAAAAGCCGACGCGCTCGTGATCGGAACGGAACTAGACGGCACTGTTCAACGCCCGGAATGGGACGGCCTGATTGTCGACGCGCGCGGCATCTATTCGGGCCGTCTGCTGTATGTTGCCCATAGCGTTGAGGAAGCGGAAAAAGTCCCGTTCTGGGCGAAGCTCGATAATGTTGGAGTCTCGCTCTATCCGCCGCTCGGCACCGACTGCGACCGCGATGGCTGGGGCGTCATGATGCGGGACGTGGCAGATCGCCTCGATACGCTCGCGGCGCAAACCGGAAAATCCGTCATCGTCGGCGAGGTCGGCTTGCGCTCGGCGCGCGGCGCAGCGGAAAAGCCGTGGGAAAGTCCGGAAGAACGGGCTGCAAGACCCGATCCGGCCATCCAGGCCGAAGTCTTGAGCGATTGGCTCTCCATCCTCAATCGGCCCGCGATCAGCGGCGTCCTAGTCTGGCGCTGGTTTACCGATCCCGATGCCGGCGGCATGGACGACACCGACTTCACCGTACAGGGCAAACCAGCCGAGCGTGTCCTGAAGTGCGATTGGACGCGAAGCTGCCACGACAGTGGAGTGGCTTCGCACTGAGCGGTGGCTGATTGCGATCAGAACTTGTGCCACACGCCGAAAATCAGGCCATTTTCCTGAAGCGCGTTGCGGCCTGCGTAAGTTGTGTAGCCACCGCCCTGAATCGCCCAACTCGGGGTCAAGGAATAGACCGCGCTGAGCTGAAGCTTTTCATAGTCGTAGCTGCCGAAGACGGGACTACCCGCACCTTCCGAAATGACGTTGAAGCTTTGTGCCAGGACCAGCCATTTCGGCAGGACCTGAACTCCGAGTGTGCCGTCGGCACGAAACTCGTTCGGCGCGCCGTCCCCGCGCTGCCTATGCGCCAGCTCAACATCGACGAAGGCCGGCATCGTGCCAAGCATGAAGCCTTTGCCGACCAGAAGGCGCAGATCGGCCTCGACGTCGGTATAGCCTATGGCCGCCGGGTTCGATGTATCGGTTGTGCCCGGAATCTCCAGCAACGCCTGGCCGGACACCACCCAGCCGTCGCCCTGCCAGAACTGGTAGCGTGCGCCGAAGTCCGTGTAATCGAGGCCCGTGCGCGATGCGTCGATCGGCGCGGCGATATCGACGTGCTGCAAGCCGGTTTGAAAGATCGCAGTCAGCCGATCGGTGATGCCGTACTCGACGAGCACGTCGGCATCGAGCTTGTCGTAACGTGGCGTCGACATCAGCCGGCCGCTGCCGTCGAAAGCACTCCTCGACGTTGCGCCGGTGAATGTCGCAAGCCATTGTCCGGTGCCGTCCGGCAAGGTCCACGCGCCGGCAAAAACCATCGTCGGCGCGCCGAGAACGCCAAGCACCAACGCAACGCAACGCTTCAACACGAACCCCACCCCAATCCGCGCGGCTAGAGCGTGAACGCCAATACGCGATCTCCGCCGGAGCCGGCCGCGTCCTTGACCTTGGCGATCGCATGCGTCAGCAAGTGGATGCGGTCGACCGCCTGTTTGGCTTTTCCGGTGATTGCCGCGACGCTTGCGGTGACGTAATCGGAGACGACGGACTCGGAATTGCGCATGCGCAGCTTCGCCACCGTGGTGCGCAAGGTCTCGCCCAATTCAAGCGCCGACTTCGATCCGACTTCGGGCGCCACAAGGATGATGACGCCGTTGCGATAGGCTGCCGCGACGATGCCTACCGTCGCGGCGAGGCGGCGCACGGCGCGCGACACTTCCGCAAGCACTGCGCACGCGGCGTCCTCGCCATTGGCGGCGCGGTACACGTCAAACCGGTCGAGGGTCAGCGCCAGGATCGAAATCACTTCGTCGTGCTGGCCGTTGCGAACGGCCGTGAGATAGGCCTCGGCGGCCTCGCCGACGAACAACCCTGTCGTTTCGTCGATCAGCAACCCGGCCCGCCGGTCGCCCCAATTCGACAGGAAAGCCAGCAGTTCGCGCTCGCGCGCCAACCGGCGGTCGAGCTCCTGCTTGAGGCGGAGAGCCGAACGCACGCGTGCCACCAGTTCGACGCGATTGACCGGCTTGGTGATATAATCGGTCGCTCCGGCCACGAAAGCATTGGCAAGCGAATCGACGTCGTCAAGCGACGTCACCATGATGATTGGCATATCGGCGTAGCGCTCGTCGTTGCGGATCCGCGCGCAGGCCTCAACGCCGTCCATCTCCGGCATCACGATGTCGAGCAGCATAAGATCAACGGGCGGCCCTGCCTCGGTGGTGCGCCCGACATCGAGAATTTTCAGTGCGCCCCAGCCGGATTCCGCGGTGACAATATCGGTATAGCCCGCGGAAAGGAGCGCACCCTCGGTGAGGTCGCGGGAGTCTTCCTGATCGTCTACGACAAGTATCCGCAACATCGCCTCCGTATTTATACTTATATTTCTCTGTACAATCAGGGTATCGTTCGAAAATTAATCTTTTGAAACGGCATATTCTTTTGCGCGTCCAAATAACTTCCAAGTATTATTTTGGTATATGAGGCGATAACCGGCTAGGCCATTCCGAAACAACGTGGGAAAGGCTTTGTTGATCCGATCCTCGGCGCCGATGATGCTCTGCGGATCCGGCACAGCCACGAACGGCGCATCAATGCGGCCGAACAGCATCGCGAGGCTGAACGCTTCGCTTTGCGGGCCGAAAATTCCTTTGGCGCGGCCGCGCCCGAGCACAAAAGCCGGAGCATTATCGACGTCTGCCAGCACGCCGTCGTCACGATCCGCGGCGGCGCCGGCTGTAAGTGAATCGACGCGTTCGCCACTGCCGCGCTCGACGGCGGCATGCAGCTCGCTCACCATCGCCGGATCGACCAAAGCGACGCTCGCGAGCCCGCCAACCCATCCAAGCAGCAACAGCGCCCGGACCAAAGCGAGGCGTTGCCGGGCGAGCGGTACGCGCATTACGACGGTTGCCGCCAGAACCGGCGCCGCCACGACCAGCGCGGCAGGCGTACCAAAAAAGCCGCTCACAATGCTGATCGCGGTGGCGGCGATCACGGCAGCCACGAATACCGCTGCCGGCACCAGCAGCGGCCGACGGCGGTAGACCAGAGCCAGCATCACCACCGCGACAGGCGCGCCGGCGATCAGCGCTGCCGCCATCGTCAGGCTTGCATCGAGGCTGAGCAGCTTGCCCGGGGCGTCGCCGAACAGATGCGACTCGGACACCGTCCAGACCGACAGACTCTGGGTCGGAGCGGCGAAAAAGCTCCAACCGTCGCCGGGAAACACCCAAGACACGTAACTGAACGCCGCAATCGCAAAGATCGTCGGAAAAATCAGCGCCACCACAACGTTGAGTGCCGAGTTCGCCACCAGCGTCGGGCGCACCGCGAAGGCCAGGAATAGGACAGCGGCGAAAGCGAGCGCCGCGCCCATCGGATGCGCAAAAGCGAGCGCCATCAGCGCCATGCCGACGCCCATCACTTCCGACGTGCCGCTGCGCGCACGCAGATTATAGAGCGCGATGCAAAACATGAGCAGGAACGCCGCGAGGAACATATCGGACGGCCCGGCGATGACCGCGCGCACCATTGCCGGATGAAGCGCGATCAGAACGCTGAAAATTGCTGCGGCGGGTTCGGACAATCCGGCTTTGCAAAAGGAACAAAAGCAAAAGGCGGCAATCACCGCGAGCAGGCCCGCCGCGACCAAGGCCGGGGCTGGAGCGCTGGCGGGAGCAAGCCATGCCAGGAGCGAGCTGGAGAGAAATGGCAGCGTCGGGTAGGCTGCCACGATCCGGCCGACCGGCACCTGTCCGTCGGCGGCGGTGCTGGCGCCCGCCCATAACCGCAGCGCATCGTCGCCGATCAGACCGCCGCGGATCGCGATCGCTCCGAGCGCAAGGACTACGACAAAAACCAGCGTGGCAACCAGCGCGGCGGCAAGCGCCCGCCTCATGACACGCCTCCCGCCGCAGAGCCTTGCGGAGCGGAATGCCGCGATAATCCGTGCGGGGTTTTCTCCCAGAAGAACGGCTGTCGCACCAGCTGCCAGAGCGCGCGATAGGCCGCCAGCGAAATCAACACCCAATAGCCGAACAACGTAAAGCTGAACGGAATGAGATCGAGCCAGCCGCGCCGGATCGGTGCCAGCATGATCAGATAGGTGAATGCGCCGTTGCCGGCGAGCAGATTGAACAGACACAACAGCAGCAGCGATTGCGGAAATATCACGTCGATATTCGCCGCCGATGCGAGGAGCCAGATGGCATAGAACAGCCAAAACACCGGATTGAGCAATCCCGCGATCACCGTTCCGCCGATGAAGAACACGAAGCCGAAAAAGCCGAGAGGCCCGGCGCTGTACATGAGATGCAGCGGCCGGCGGGTGTGGACCAAAAGGGTCTGCATATAGCCCTTGATCCAGCGCGAACGCTGCCGCAGCCACTGGCCGGTGCGGCAGCTCGCCTCCTCGTAGGTCGTCGAATCGACCACCCCGACGCGATAGCCCTTTTGTCCGATGCGGATACCAAGATCGGCATCCTCGGTGACATTGAAGGGATCCCAGGCGTGGAGCTCGCGCAAAACGTCGACGCGGAAATGATTCGAGGTGCCGCCGAGCGGGATCGGCATGCCGAGACGTTCGAGCCCTGGCAGGACCTGGTCGAACCACAACGCATAATCGAGCGTGAACATGCGCGTCAGCCAATTCTCGTTGGCGTTGTAGTAATTGAGCCGGCATTGCAGGCAGGCGGTATTGGGCGGCGAGCGGCGGAACGTGGCGACGACTTTGCGAAGCTGGTCGGGCTCGGGGCGGTCCTCGGCGTCGTAGATCACCAGGTATTCGCCGCGGGCGAAGCGCAGCGCGAAGTTGCACGCCTTCGGTTTGGTCTGCGGCTGCGACCGCGGCACGATGATGATCTCGAATACGCCTTCGAGACCGAGCGAGCGCGCGGCCTCGGTCGTCTCGCGATCGTCTGCCTCGAGAACGATCTTGATGTCGAGCTTGCCGAGCGGATAGTCGATGTTGCGCAGCGCCTGCGCCAGTTGCGGCAGCATCACCGCTTCGCGGAACATCGGCACCAGAACGGTGAAGACCGGAAGATCCTCGGTGCGCAGCGCGCGGGCCTCGACGGCGATGGTTTCGTCGAGATCGGCGGATCGACCGCCGCCGACCGAGACGAGGATTCCCTTGAAGACGAAATTGCCGAGATAGAAGACGCTGATCGCGATGTTGAGATAAATGAGCGTGTCGAGCGGAGCATAGGCCAAACCGGCGAGGATCACGCTGAAGAGCCCATAGGCGACGAACATCTGCCCAGTCGTGAAGACTGTGCGCGCGGACATTTGCGGATCGAGTTCGGCTAGCTCCAGCACCGCGCGCCGCGACAGCGCGGCGCCTAAAGCGCTTTGCACCACGTAGTTGATGTCGAATTTCGAGACGACGACAAACTCGATGTCGGTGCCCCAGCGGCCGCGGGCGAACAGAACGGTCTCCGGTCCGGGCTCGGCCGTGGCGATGAACAGCCGGCCGTCGCCGCGCCGCCACGGCATGGTCAGCCGGCCGGTGTAGATATCGGTCTCGCCGGCGCGCAGAAGCTTGCGGTCCGGCGGCTCCTTGATCATGTCGACGAACGGCAAATCGAAATTCTGCGCGTAAACTTCGTAGTAGCGCCGCGGGTCCATCCAATTGCGCGACAACAGCGCGTCGCCGAGCCGCACGTTCCACCGCTCGGCAAGCTCGACCGCTTCGTCGTGCTGCGGCAGCGTGATGACGCGCTGACCGACCAGGAGATCGCCGAGCGCACGGTCCGACGGCGACAGTGCCATGGCCTAGTCGGTTCCGTTGGCGGGCCGCCGGCGGAACATGCGCTGCAAGGTCAGCAGCAGTGCCGCCGTCGCGAGCAGCCAGAGACCGGCGATGATCCAGGACCGAAAGCGTTCCGCGACCGTCAGCCAGGAGGCGTGGTCGGGGTACGATATTTTGACGACCGTGTCGCGTTCGGTGGACATCGCCAGCGCGACGCCATTGCCGTCGACGAAGGCCACGTCGCCGCGATCGAGGTGCAGTTCGGGCGGTGACGGCAACGCGCCGTCGGCCGCGAGCGGCTTCATCCAAATCCCCGGGCTGTCGCCCGCCGTGACGATCTGTGCGACAGCGCCGCCGGCGAATCCGCCGACGTCCAATAGCGTGTGGCCGGAACGGTCGGTCACAGCCACGCGGCCCTGATCGAAGCGCACGCGCGGGACGCTGCCGGCCGGCGGCAGTCCGGTGATGGCGATGAACGGCCTGTCCGGCGCCGCCGCGTTGTCGGCGGCAACGTAGCTGACATTGATAGGCACGAGATCGCCGGAAAGCTGATTGGCAACCGCGGAGACAAGACCCAGCACGCGTTCCGGCTGATCGGCGGCGGCGGCCGGCAGTTGCAATGCCAGTCCCTTGGCGAACCGCGACGTCAGATCGGAGAAATCGTGCGGTGTTCCGTCCGCGGGTGCGAGCACCAGCGAGGACGAGCCGAGGATTTGTGCAGGATAACCCTGCGGCTCGATGCGGCAGTCGCCTTGCGCGCTGTCGCGTTGCACCAGCGCCCGAATGTTGGCGATGGAGCCGGCCAAGCCTTCCGGCAGCGGCAGGTCGAGACGGGTGGGTTCGCCGCTCGCCGCGACCGTACTGCCGAGTAGGCGCTCGTTGACGAAGACGCTGACAACCGCTTTCTCGCCGGCGCCGTCCGGCGCCACCATGACGTCGAGCAGGAGCCGCGTCGGCCTTGTGTCGGCTGGAAGCCGGCGGGTGTCGAGCACAGCGATAAGGTCGGCGCGGCCGAAAACCTCCGCCTGCGCCGGCGGGACCGCAAGTTGATCGAAGGTGATGCTGTCGGCCGGCGGCTTGAGCGTCCAGGCTTCGCCAACCGTTACGGCAGCGACGCCGCGGGTGGCGGCGAGGAACGGGCTTGAGAACAAGCGGCCGGCGCGCACGGCTTCACCGTCGGATACGACCAGCGCCGGCTGCCCGGCGACGCGAGCCGCGGCGAGCATGCCGAATGACTGCATCGGGCCCGCTACCTGGGCGACCGGCGAATCGATGATGCTCATGGCCTCCGCGAGCGGACCGACCAGCACGATGCCGCGGCTCCAGCGTCCCGTATCGGCGGATTTGGCAAGCTCCGTCGCCGTGGCGTAGCCGTGATGGAAAGTGACATGGCGCCCGCTGGACATGAGCGAGCGGACCACAGTCACGGCGGTGGCCATTTCGGACGGTGCGATGCGGCGGCCGGGCAGCACGACCGCGACGTCGCGCGGCATCAGCGCGGCCGTAGTGGCAACATCAAGCTGGGCAACCGGGCCGAGATCGACCTCGACGGCGGTCTGCGGCCTGATCGTCAGACTGTCGCCGACGTAGCGCACGTCGATGCAGCGATCGAGCGTCGCGGCGCCGGAATAGAGAAACGTGAGCTTGAGATAGCCGTCTTTCGGCTTCGTCCGGCCCAGCGGAATACGGACGATGCGGTCCCGGGTTTTGCCGTCGAGCACGATCGCCGTCACGGTGCGATCGTTGACCTGGACTTCAAGATTGCGGCGCGCCTCATGGGCGCTGATATCGTCAAGGTCGAGCACCAGATCGCTCGCCGCGATGTCGCCGCCTTGAGGCAGCGGCACGAAAAGCTCGCGATGACCGCCGAGATTGGCGAAACGCAAGCCGTTGACGAAGCCGATATCGGCCAGCGTGACCGCGGCGATAAGACCGGTCGGCTGGGCGGCCGCGGCAACCGGCGTCTGTTCGGCGGCGGCCGTTTGCGAGCCCGGTCCGGGCGCACGATGCGACGCCGGGGGCAACGGCGGCAACGGGACTTTGGCATCGGTCGGCGACGCAGGCAATGCAAGGATGAAACCCAGCACGACGAAAGCACGCATACAAAGCACCCTTGTTGCCTGGTCCTAGCTATGCTGGAAAAGTTGCAGCTCGCGCTCTGCGGCTTCGCGCAGCGGCGCGAGACGCTCCTTCAGCGCGAGAATTTCCTGAGCACTGAGGCCGCGCTTATCCCGGTGCGGCGGCAGCAAAACGTTCTCGATATTGCGCGCCGCGCGCCCGGTCGCGGGAAAGCCGACCGTCGGGCTGATGCCGACGATACCATGCATGCAACGATAGAGCTCCGCCGCAGCGGCGACGGCGGTCGGCACCCCGTCCGTCAACTGCGGGATTGCCGCGTAGGCGCCGTCGATCTTGCCCGCGAGCGTGGACACGAAACGGTGCTGAACGCGCGCAAGGCGGTCCGTGAACGGATCTACAGTCATCGAGTGTCCCCGAGACCGAACGCTACAGGAAATACTGCTGTAAGTGAACCGCTTGTCTTTTAAATGGTGAATCTATATTTCACGGTACTTATACATACGACATTATACTGACATCAGGCGCGCGTATAACAGTATAGGTGATTCTTCTTACTTCAAGAGACACCGGCATCAAAAGACACCCGGCAAATGCCTAATCGCACGTCGTATGCTGCGCTTGGAAATGCCGCCGAGATGCCCTAGATGATGGCACCCCGGCAGCAGCCATCGGCGGATCAAACGACCCGGCCAATCCGCGGCTATGGCAGAATCAAATCGCCGGCTAAATTGCTGACGTGACGGCAATATTGGGGAATAGTTCAACGGTAGAACTGCGGACTCTGACTAAGTGTCGCATCCGCACCATGGTTCTCCATGGTTCCCCGCAAGCCTTTGACTTTCCAAACGAATAGTCCTCTCTCGTAACCACCGTGCTTCAGGGAAAGGCGTGCCAGCGCGCCTGTTTGCTGAGGCTAGGGAGAGGCTAATGAGACTGACAGATATAAGTGTGCGTGCGATGCCTCCGCCGACAAAAGGGCAGAAAACGCATTGGGATGACACCCTCAAAAACTTCGGCTGCCGCGTCTCGCAAGGCGGCACCAAAAGCTTTGTGGTCCAGCACGGCGCGGACCGGCGGCTGATCACGATCGGCCGCTATCCGGTTATCTCGCTCGCGGACGCGCGAGAGGAGGCCAAACGCCTTCTCGCCGAGATGACCCTGGGCAGGCACCGGCCGCGCACCGCCCGCTGGGACGAGGCGTTGCAGCTGTACCTTGCCGCCTGCGAGGAGAAAAACCGCAAACGCACGGTCGATGACTATAGGCGGATCATCAATCGGCACTTCGCGTTCAAGCGCCAGCAGCTCGCCGAGATCACTCCGGGTGACATCGAACGGAAACTCGCAAACATCAAAGCGCCGGCCGAGCGCAATCACGCGCTGGTCGCCGTGAAGGTGTTCCTCGGATGGTGCCAAAAGCCGCCCAGGCGCTACATCGCGCACAATCCCTGCGAAGGAATGGTGCCCACCAAGCGCAAGGGCCGAAAGCGCATTCTAAGCGACGCTGAACTCGGTGCGGTCTATGCGACGGCTCTAGAAGGGTTGGATACGTTCTCGCACATCGTCGCGTTGCTGATCCTGACGGGACAGCGGCGGACGGAGACCGTGTCAATTCGTAAAAGCTGGTGCAATACGTCGGAACGCCTCATCACGCTCCCCGACCACATCACGAAGAACAAGATCGAGCATACCTTTCCGTACGGTCCGCTTGCCGAAGGCCTCCTGAACCGCCGCTCGAACAATGTTGAGGGCGATCTGTACTTCCCGCCGTATCGCACCCACGTTCGCGGTAAACCGACGACGACCTATGCCGGCTGGTCGAAAGACAAGAAGGCATTCGACAAGCGCTGCGGGGTCTCGAAATGGACGCTACACGATCTTCGCCGCACGTTCGCTACGAGAATTGCCGAGCTTGGCGTGCTGCCCCACGTCGTCGAGCGGCTGCTCAATCACCGGCTTGGAGCCATCTCAAACCAGACCCAAAGCATCGTCACCGAGCTTGCCGAAATCTATAACTTGGCGACCTTCCTGCCCGAGATGCGGCAGGCAATCCAGGTCTGGGAGAACAAGCTCACTGCCCTACTTCGGCTTTCCAAAGCCGCCTAGCGTCCGCACCTCGGGCGCCCTTTGGTGCACCATGGCGCACCATGCACATCTTGCACTTGCACACGTCTCCTTTTACTCTTCAACCGCTGCTAGTGGCTAAACCACATGGAGCACCGGTGTCTCCCTAAAGGAGATATCGATGCAAACCTCGGTAAAGCTGCCCCTGTACCTTTCTTGGCGACAGTTGAAGGACGTTGTTGGATGGCCTTACAGCAGGACGCAAACAGGTCGACTGATGTTTGATCCCGACTACGAGCACGATCCCTTCCCGGCTTGCCGGAAGATCGGCTCGCATCGGAACAGCCATCCGATCTGGTACACGCCTGCGGTCCTCGACTACTTCAAGCGGCATGGACTGCCGATTCCGGAGAACGTCGTGTTTTCCTGACGGAAGACCTTTTCTACCGAGGGCGCTCGGTGGCCACTGGGCGCCCTCACCTTTGCTTGGGGGAGCAATGCGTCATCTTTGGTTGTCGCTTTCGTCGCTGTTTTTCCTACTTCCCGCGTCCTCGGCCTCTCACGCGGCGGGCGACATATTTTGTGGCATGCTTCAACAAACTCTATATTGCTTCTCAGCAGTAAATGAGAAAAGTTCAAGTGATGCTCAAACTGCCGCCGAGCACAAATGTCTCTCGTATAATGGCATCAACCGTTGCTTCGGCGTCACTGGCAAGAGTTTCAATAATGAGTGTGCCGCAGTCGCCACTACTATACCCGCCGACATAAACAAAGTCGTCTATGCTACAGGAAAAACTGATACCGAAGCCATTACAAGTGCCATTGAACGCTGCAAGACGAGCTTCGGAGCCTGCATCCTTCCGATACACGTTTGTGATACCACGCCACCCCAACCTTCTACGTATGTCGCCCCTTTTGCTACTTCACCACCACCCTCACCGCAGGTTCCCGTTCCTACGACAGCCCGCCCTCAAATCGTTCAACAGATAATTTATTCTTCAAACAGTCTTGCTGCGGCGACAATAGGGTTTGTTGTTGCCATACTATTTGCAGTCGCTCTTATATTTCGTCACGCGATCGCAAATTTCATTATTCACGGCAATCTCCCCTACAAACTTCCTGTCTATGGCGAAGATATCCAGTGTCTCTTTAAACGCACTCAACGCGTCAACTGGTATGGGCGCGTCGTCTTCGGCATTATCGTTAACCTCGCAATGACCCACCAGCAGTTGATCGATGTCAGAAAATATTGGCTTGGGCGCGTCATAGCCTTCGACAGCTTGCGACGACAACGTCAGAATGAGTTAGCACGAATGCACTTACAGCTCGCCGCGAGCGCGAAGTCCGATCCGCATGACAAGAAGAAATTCTGGTCGCGGCGGTGGGCAACCATCCGCACTTTCATAAGGCGTTTGTTTTGGATTTTTACCGCCCTCTTCAGCTTTCTTCTGAGCTTTCTGTTTATCCGCGTCACCCTCGCGAAGCTCATTCGCGGCACCGTGGTCGAAAGCAAGGACTTGGTCCTTATCCTCCAAGCAAAGGACGCGATCGAAGAATCAACAACGTACCTCAAAGAATATCTGACGACTGCCAATACGTTCGACGGCGGGGACGAGATTTATGAGCCCAAGTGACGTCTTCACCCCGTTTTGGCAGAGGTTCTCTAATCGACCGACCCGGACGGTCGAAGAGCTGAGGCGCCTTTTAACGCCGCAGTCATTCTCAATCCCGGACGAAACCCGCTTCAGCGGGCATTGGATCATCGCGCCGCCGGGGCGGGGCAAGACCACTCTCCTTCACACGCTAGTCACGGACGATTTCGAGAAGGACGCTGCCGTCATTCTCATGGATAGCAAGGGCGATCTCATCGAGCCCATAAAAAACCTTGCCTCGATCAAAGACCGATTGCTCCTCATCGAACCCAACCCCGATGCGGCCTTCGCCCTAAACCCACTGGATGTTTCGCACACAAACGTCACGCAGGCAGTCGGTCTCATTGAATACATCATGGCCGGCCTATTGGACGCCAAGTTCACGGCGCTGCAATCCACTCTCTTTCGCAACGTCGTACCGGCCATCATCGAGGCGATCCCCAACCCGACCCTCGACACCTTCAAGGAAGTGATGGTCAGGGGGCTGCCGAATCTCGATAAGCTGAACCCGCATGCCCGGCAATTTTTCGAGAACCGCGAGACAGGCTTTCATTCGAAGACCTACGACAGCACCCGCAAAGAGGTCGTATGGCGGCTCGATTACCTGCTCACCAATCCTGTTATGCGATCCATGTTCTCCGCGACCCACACACGGCTTGATCTCGGCAAGGAGATGGACGCCGGCAGGGTTATCATCATCAACAACTCGAAGGCCATTTTGGGCGACGAAGGTGCCGAGTTTTTCGGGCGCTTTTTCGTGGCGCTTATCGCAAGAGCCGCGCAGCAGCGCTCCGGCAGGCCCGCGGCGACGAAAAAGGCCTGCTACGTGTACATCGACGAGTGCCAGTCGGTGATAGCCAAAGATACGCGGATACCTATCCTTCTCGATGAGTGCAGGAGCCAGCACATCGCACTTATCTTGGCACATCAGCGAACCGCCCAGCTCACCCCGCCCGTCCTCGATGCCGTCGCCAATTGCGCGATCCGCATGGCCAACAGCGATGACGAGGCGAAATACCTGTCCTCGAAGCTGCGGATGGATGCTGAGGTTTTGCAATCGCTTCCGCGTGGCACCTTCGGCGCGTTTGTCCGCGATCTGACGCCACAAGGTATCCAGCTCAAGGTATCGAAGGTTGACTTCGACGCCCTGCCGAAGATGACCGACGCGGAAGCCGATACCATCCGCGCGCGCATGAAAACCGATTTTGCGTCCACCCCGCCGTCCACATCGGCCACAATGCAGCCCGCAGCTCCCGCTGCGCAACACCGACCGATCAAGCCAACGCCATCTTCTCAGCCGGATACGTCCGACGCCGATACAAGCGGCGCCGCCGATCCCGGTGAACCCGCGGATAACTGGTAGCGCGTACAAATAAATTTCAATTGTTCGCGGTTCGCCGTGGTGCCGCACCGCTCTCCATGACGCGCCACCCTGCCCGTTTATTTTAGTCGCCCCGTTCTCTAATGCATCCACCATGGATGCGACACCGCAAAAATTGACACGCAATTCACGATGGTCCCGTGAACCGGTCATCGGCAGCGCCGGGGCGCCGCGCGCCGTATATCCCACTGAACGTGACATCGAAATATTCAAGTTGCTCGTACGTTACCGCTATTTGCCGAGCGATTACATTCACGCCTTTGTCGGCGGCAGCGCCAAGGCGCTGCTGCATCGCCTTAATCTGTTGTCTCGCAAACCCAACCTCTACCTCTCGCGCCCGCATCAACAGCGGCAGAACGCCGGAGCCAACTATCGGCCGCTGATCTATCAACTAGACGAGCGCGGTTCGCGCATCTTGCGTGAGCGCGGTCTCCCCTTTCTTTCCAAGAGCCACCACCACAATTTTGCCCACGAGCTCATGGTCGCGCAAATCACGGCTTCGATCGAGCTCGGCACCAAGGCAAATCCCAGTGTCAGGCTCATCACGTGGTCGGAAATCTTGGCGCACGATCGCACGCCCGTCACAACGCGCCAGTCCGCGACGCCGGCCGCGATCCGGGTTTCCTATTCCCTGCGCGGCGATCGGCGCTGTGACGAGATCAATGCCGATGCCCGACCGTTCGGCTTGCAGCGCACCATCGACGGCAAGACCAGCTACCTCTTCTTCCCCGGCATCGAAGCCGATTGCGCCAGTGAGCCGATCGATGCCGGCGATACGGCCCGCTCGTCGATCGCCAAGAAGCTCGCCGCCTACATGGCAATTGCCGAGCAAGGGTTACACCGCTCCCACTTCGGCTTTCCCAATTTCTTCGTCCCTTTCATCACCACCAGCGACGCCCGGCTGCGCACCATGATGGACCTGCTCCAGCGCATGACCGCCGGTCGTGGCTCGAAGACACTGTTGTTCAAAACCTTCCCGAGCTTCACGTCGCCCGATCGACCGCCCCCGGCCGGCGGACACATGCTCACCGAGCCCTGGCAGCGGGTGGGCAATCCCCCACTCTATCTCGACCGCTGACGCCGCATGGACCACAGGGAAAAAATAGCGGTGCTGAACGACCAGCTCCGCACCACCTTCAAGGGCGGCCGGGTCCAGATGACACGCAGCGTCTACGACCTGGACGACCGGCTGCGCGGCCGTGCCCTCTCCGTGCTCGCGCGATACAATAAGTTTGATTCCGCCAGCGAGCACGATTGCGGCGTCTTCATCTTTGCCGGCTTCGCCTTCGAGTGGCGCATCGAATACCGCGGCAAGGACGGCACCGGGCGCTCCCCTGATCCGGCCGATCCCGAGCAGACGTGCCGCGTGCTCACGCTCTATACGATCGATGATGTGTTGGCTTACGCAACATAGTCAGCTGGGCGCGCCCTCTGGGCCGGGCTCTACTCGCTCCGCTCCCCGAGCCCCGACAGATCCCGAAGTCGGGATGTGGGTCTCGGCCATCCGGTGACGATCCCCTCGCGCCGGTATGGGGATAACCGGCGAGGCGTGGAACGAGCCGAGTTATCATCCATACATGACCGACGACCTGTCGCGACCTGTCGCGACAAGCCCCGACAGCGATTTTACCCTCACGATCGAGGATGCCCTGGAACGCTATGCGCGCGCCGGACTACCCCGCACCCCGCGCAGCGTCCAGCGTTATTGCGCCAAAGGCCACCTCGATTGCCGCCGGATCGAAACACAGTTCGGCGAAAAATACCTCATATCGCCATCGTCAGTGGACAAGCACATTGCCTATATCGAGGAGGTGCGACCTGTCGCGACAAGTCGCGACGTGCCGCGACAGGTCGCGACAGCTTTTGTCCCGCAAGAGAGCCACGACGAGGAGCGACAGGAGGCAGCGACAAGCCCCGACCAGGCGCGACAGGTCGCGACTGGTGACGCCCGCTACGTTGCGCGCCTCGAAAACGATAACGAGTTTTTGCGTGGCCAGCTCGCCGTCAAGGACAAAACGATAGATGCTCTCTTGGAGCGCGATAGGGAAACCAACCACCTCATCGCCGGCTTGCAGAGGATGCTCAGCCCGCTTCTCGGCCGCCCAGAGGAGCCGCACTCATGATTCCCAACTCCCAGCCCGACTCAGTTGTCAGCCGGCAAGTACCGGCACCCCACTCACTCCATCTCATTGCTAAGTAATTCAAACTATTTAGTATGCATAGGCGTCTGCGGTGCAACCTATGCTTGGGGGGGGAATACGATGAGTCTTGAACCACGGCTGGAAACTCAAAATCCCAAAGTGCGTCAGCTTATCGATGATTACCGTGGAGGCCGAATAGTCATACCCGAATTTCAGCGTGAATATGTATGGAAACCAAGCCGTGCACCTCGGCTAGTCGACTCCCTGTATCGCCGTTTCCCCATATCGGTCCTGTTACTTTGGTCGAGCAGTGAGGAAGCGAGGTCACGCCGTCGCGACCCAAGACCATCCCGAGGGGGGGCAGTGTCGTGGCTAATCGATGGCCAACAGCGGATCATCACGTTGTCGCGAATTCTGAGTGGAGATGAGGGAATCGATGTCGTCTTTAATCCAAGCGAGGACCAGTTCCGATCCGCCAATGCGGCCACCAGCCGCGACAGGAATTGGGTTCGCGTCAGTGAATTGCTTGATGACGAGTCTTATAGACAGATTCGACGCGCGCTGCCCGAAGGCGAAAAGGGCGAAAAGCTTGAAGCGAAATTCGACCGAGTGCGCCGTATTCTAGACTATGAAATCCCCGCCGTACGCATGATCGATTATTCGTTCAATGATGCCGTCGATGCCTTTACAAGGATCAACACTCTTGGTGTAAAGCTCAAAACAGAAGATATCGAAAGCGCACGGGTCGCAGCGCGTCACAGCGGGTTTATTGCTGATGAAGTGATCCCGTTCATGGCCGAACTTCACCGCGAAGGATTTTCACGACTGAATGTAATGCATCTATTCCGCGCCTGTGCCTTCATTGCAGTTCCGGATGGCCGCACGCGCACGCCGCTGCATGAATTGAGTCACAGCGACGTAATGAATGCGTGGTCTCGAACCAAAAGGGCCACCAAGGATGCGATCGCACTTATTCGCAATGAGTTTGGGCTTGTGAATATGGATATCCTTTGGAGCGGCGCCCTATTAGTCCCCGTCATTGCGCTTTGTGAATCAACCTCACCTCGCGATCTCGATCCTAAAGGGATAGCCGGTTGGCTGGCAATGGCAGCACTTCTTCATCGATATAGTAAGGCGACCGAAACTGCCCTGGACCAGGACCTACGCGCCTGTCGCGCGGACGACCCCATCGGCAAACTTCTTAGCAACGTGCGCCGCGAATTCCGCTTTTTTGGAGCCACTCCTGGTGACTTTAAAGGAGCACTCAACGATAAAGGCGCACTCTTCGCAGCATACATTGCATGCCGCCAAGTGGGGTTGCGCGACTTGTTTTCGGGTTCACAAATCCTACTTCAAGCAAGCGTTGACAGGCACCATATCTTGCCGCGGGCGCAGTTTCCCGAGGGCAGCCGCCAAAAATCAGACACAGTGGCAAATATCGCTTTCATCACTGGGGCAGTTAATCGGGCAATCGGAGCCGCGTCCCCAGATGTTTACCTCGCACAAATAAGCCGCGAGGTACTCGATAGTCAATGCATCCCAAATGATGAAAGACTCTGGCGAATTAGCCGCTGTGAGGAATTCTGGGAAGAACGCCGTAAACTTCTCACCGAAGCATTTAACAGCGGATTGAAGAAGATGCTTCCCGGACGCCACATCGAGGGCAGTTAGTGCCAACGCGATATCAAGTCGCGACATGTCACGACCGGTCGCGACCAACTTCGAACGCGTCACAAAGTCATTTTTCGTCCGCGTTGTCCACCGATCGCGCCGCGAACGGGGATAAAAAGGGGATAGCGCGTTGCGCGCCGCGTATAATGACAAGGTATGGAATATCAGTCCGCGCGTCCCATCGGCGACATCATCAGAGAGCGCAACATCGAGATCGTCGGCGCCGATCTTGCGACGCGCCACGGCTTCACCCAAGTTCCAAATTTCATTCTCACGAAAAAGGATATTTCTGTCGGCGCAAAGCTCGCCTACGCGATGCTTCTCAAATACGCCTGGGCCAACGATGCATGCTTTCCGGGCCAGATCACACTCGCACAGGATATGGGAGCCGCAGAACGCAGCGTCCGCACGTATCTTAAGGAGCTCGAAACGGCAGAGTTATTGGAGATCAAACAGAGGGGGCTTGGAAAGACCAATCTTTACCGCCTTCACCTCACCGTCAAGAACACAAAGAATCGCCGCTCTTGACCGGCAAATTTTGCCGCTCTGGAACGGCAACCATGGCCGCTCTTGACCGGCAAATTCAGCCAGTCTCTCTATATAAGAATATGCATCTAAGAATACTCATTTAAATAATACCCAGTAGGGAAATACATTTTTCAAATAAGGAAGCGGTACTCAAAAATCCCAAAAACATCTGTCGATCACCAAGACGATCTGCAACCGCGTAAGAGGTACAACAGGGGTACGCCTGACTTGTACCCTCGCCAAACCAAACAGTTCTTTTTCTTCCTTGCAATTCGCCCCCGCTTTGTCGGGCAGTCGCCCGACCCCGCGCCGCCACTTTGCCTATAATAGCTGTCCTCAATTATGCATCTGGCAAAGCTGGCGGCCGCTGCGCTCCTCGTCTGGTGACTGCGGTGCTCGGGCTGGCGGCACGGGGTCGGCCGGCTGCGCCGGACGCCGTCGCATAGTCGCCGCGCTGGGGCGCGGCTCCTTGCTTTGGGCTCCGACAAAGCGGGGGCGAGAACACCGGACGCAAACGACATGCTATGACCCAGCGCCGGGTTATAGTTCTCGCCGCAACTCGCCAAGCGATGCGCCAACGTATAGTGTCCGCTCAACGAAATTAATCGCGAGTCCACTTACACTGTCGCTTGCGGCGACATCTGTCGATGCTTCTGCCACCAAGCATTGACCACTGCCAGATAGTGCTGTCGCGTGAGAAGCAACGTCCTGTCATCGCCTTCAACACTTGCAACTAAGATAACGGCGGCGTGGCTCACTCGCATGGCCATTTCGTACAGCCACATCGCAAGCTTTTGCTGATCGTAAAACGGGCCAACTTGAGCCATCTTCGCCGGGCCGGATGTAGTGAGCGTTATTCCGGGGTAGGGTAGGACGCATGCGATGCATACTCTGAAATCAGATCGTAAATCTGCTTTCGGCCCCCGGTGGTGTAGCCGTCCCGCTTATCAAGCGCGTTGCGGATAGAGCCGGGCCCGAAATGCGCGATCCTTGCTTTCTTATCCGCATCTTTCCATACCGCAATTTCCGACGGTGTAGTCGTCAGGTAATCGACCAAAAAATACGTCTCGATGACATCGCGCAACTGATCGAATGCCTTTTGGTAGTAACCGGAAAGCGCCAGCTTGATCGATGCCCCGCATGCGTTAAATAGCCGGATGCCGAGATATTGAAGCGTCAGTTCATTATCGCTGTGGTGCACGTGATCATGCGTAAACGCGAAAATGACATTCATCGCCTCAGCGACCAGTTCCCAATGATCGGTTAGGTCACCATTTGCCCCTATTTCGTCGAGGCTTTTGCCCCGAAGCTCTTCTTCGTGCTTATGCAACGACACTAAGTTATCGCTAGCGCTCACGCCCTTTGTTCTCCTTCGCGACGCGTCCGTCTGCAATAACTCCTATCAGCTTATACGAGCAATAATACAAAGTGTAGCGCGCCTCCTTGCGCGCCCGTCAATGCGACCTCTTCGAGGCGGCCAACTGGCCGACATTGACCGGCGCTGCCGGCGCGCACGCGCAAAAGCGTCGGCTCCGCGGGGAATGCAGCCCGTGTCCCACCACGGGGAATGGGCAGGGGAGAGAGCGACACATCGCTTCCTATCCACACCGACGCGATCTCGCCGGTTTCCATCGGCGCTACACTGCACAGACCACGGCCGTATCACGGCGTGGCGACAGCCTCGGGTAGGTCACCGACAACACCCCACCATAGGTCGCTCGGTGAGCCGCGGTATTGCTCCACTCCACAAGTGAGCTTGACCGCACGACGGCAAACACGGGTTGCGGAGGCAACGCGAGTTTTCACCGGAGGCTGCCGCGACGTTATGGAACCCGACATTATTATTCCCATTGCAACGACCGCCAGCGGTGCCGGCGTCGTATTCTCGCGCGAGGAACGCGAGCGCCACGTCTACATTGTGGGAAAATCAGGCAGCGGCAAATCGACCTTCCTCTTCAATCTCGCCATGGGCGATATCCTAAAAGGGGAAGGAGTTGCAGTTATTGACCCGCACGGCGACCTGGCGCTGGATATTCTCGACGCCATCCCGCGCTCCCGCATCAATGACGTGTGCTACCTCGACGTGACCGACAGCGAGCGGCCGGTCGGCTTCAACCCGGCGACGAGGGTCGCGCCCGAACGTCGAGCGCTTGCGGCCGCCGGCATCGTCTCTGCGTTCAAGCACCTCTGGTCCGATTCGTGGGGACCGCGGCTGGAGCACTTTCTCTTTCATGGCGTCGCGGCGCTCGTGTCGCGCGAACACGCGACCCTCATCGATCTGCCGCGCGTTTACACCGACGACAATTTTCGCGAGCGATTGCTTCGCAGCGTCGCGGATCCCGAAACGCTGCGCTTCTGGCAGGAGGAGTTTCCGAGCTACACGAAAGCATTTCGCTCGGAGGCCTTCGCCCCGATCCTGAACAAGGTTGGGCAAGTCAACGCCTCGCCGCAGTTGCGTTTGATCCTTGGCCAAGTCGCTCCCCGGCTTGATCTTAAATTCACGATGGACAATCGGCGTATCTTGATCGCGAACCTTGCCAAGGGGGCGATAGGGGAGCAGGCGTCCAACTTGCTCGGCTCGCTTCTCGTATCCCACCTGCAACTCGTCGCCATGGAGCGCGGCACTCTCGCGCCGCACAAGCGCGTGCCGTTCTTTGTTCACGTAGACGAATTCCAGACGTTCAGCTCTGACGCATTCGCAACGCTCCTGTCTGAGGCGCGCAAGTTCGCAACCCACTTCGCGCTCGCGAATCAATACACCGATCAGCTTCCGCACACCGTACGTTCGGCCGTGATCGGCAACGCCGGCTCACTCGTCGTCTTCCGCGTCGGCAGCCGCGATGCCGAGCTCCTCGCGCCCGAGTTCCGGCCCATGGACGGCGGCGCGCTTGCCGACCAGGAGCCATTCACCGCGTGGCTGCGACGCGGCATCGGACGCGACCGAATCTTCGCCGAGCCGAAGCTGTACGAGCCGCTCGGCACGGCCGAGCTGATCCGCGAGCAGAGCCGACAGCGCTTCGGTCGCTCACGTGGTGTGATCCAACGCCAACGTCACTTCCGCTTCTGACGCGCCCGCAGCCCTGCCGCTCAACCGCTCTACGGGCGCAATGCACACCGGCGACCTCTAGAGCTGGGGGGCACTGCTATAATTCGCATGTATGCTTCAGTCGTTTATTGCGGCGATAGTCATTTTTATTACGAGCATATTCGGCGGTCATCAGGTTCAGCCGCCGGCAAACGCTCAAAGCCAACCGGCCGCAGCAGCCTCGGCCGTGGTCTCGATCGAGAATCCCTTCGGCAGCTCAGCCGCAACCTCGTCGCAAAATTCAGGAACGCCGGGTCCGCAGGCGACGACCACAATCGTCAATCAATACATCACGCAGCCCGTCATCGAGCGCATCGTCCAAAGCCCTCCGCTGTCGGGCGCGGTACTCGGTGCAGCAACGTCATCCGTGACACTCGCAGACTTGCAAAAGCAGATCGACGACTTGCACACACAGTTTTACGGCAACGGCTCCGGCGCAGAGGGAGGCGGGCTCTTCGGTGCTCTGGCGCTTTCGCAAAGGGTCGGTACCTTGAGTGGCGTAACCATCACCAACTCCTCGGTCAACGGCGGAAGCGGCGGTGGCTCCGGCACCGTTGACTCGGGCACGCAGGGACAGTTTGCTTTCTACAACGTAGCAGGCACGACCCTCTCCGCAACATCGTCGATCTTTCTCGACCAGAACGGCGATATTGGAATCGGGACGACGAGTCCTACAGGCAAAGTATCTATTTCGATAAACAATGATGATGGAGATCCCACAACCGCCTTCGGCGCTCTCGCCATCGACAATACAGCTCCTGGTGCCCAGAGCGAGATTTTGTTTTCTACACAAGGGGTACAAAACGCTACGCTTGGAACTGACTTTCAGGGGAACATGAACTTAGAGGCTACAGGCCCGCAAGGCTTCCAATTTTATTCCGAGCACACAGAAAACTTACCCATACTTGGCCTCTCGGCTTCTGGCGCAATCATTGGCGGTTCGAATGGTTCACACTCGACGAATAACCTCGATATAATATCTGGCAACGCTCAAATTGGGTTCCCTGAAGGAACGGTCGCGCCAGCGAACGGACTATTAGTCAGCGGCAACGTCGGCATCGGAACGACGACACCCCAAGCGACGCTCCATGTGAATGGTGCGGGCTCCGGTTATTTCAATGGCGTCTCGTCGCTAAGCTTGTTTGAAACCCCGGACGATGTTCCCTACTACATGGTATTTAGAAACGATACTTCCGGGACCTCGTCAGATGTCGGCTTTTATATGAGAAGTCATGGAGCCTTTGCTTTGGCGAGCGTTGCGGGCGATGACAATGACATTATGAGATGGACGCCTACGCCAACCGGCTTTGGCACAACTACCGCAGTTGGTGATTTCCAGACCCAAGATGGCTCCGGGAACACCATTTTGTATTCCGACGGTTCAAACGATAACGTCGGCATCGGCACCACAACGCCCCAGGCCAAGCTCGCCATCGACGACACAGCCACCCCCACGGGAAGTCAACTCGTCACTAACGGAACCTTCGCCGGAGGAACCACCGGATGGTCTCTCGGCAATAACGTGGCGTATGGCAGCAACGACGTGGTGAGCACGTACGCCGGCGGCAATCCCTCTTTGTCCACGACGATCTCCACCACGGCCGGGGATACATACTTTCTTACCTTCACGCTCTCCTCCGTGACCGGTGGCGGGGCCACCTATTACTTCAACAACAACACGGATGGCGCGAACGAAGGCCCCTTCGGCGCGGGCACCCACAAAGTCGCCTTCCAAACCAACTACACAGGCACGGACACCATCTACTTCGACGACAACAACTATAACAATGGCGACCAATGGACGCTCAGCAACGTCTCTATCAAACAGGTTCCCGCTATCGCTTCTGCGCTCATCATCACGGGCTACGACGGCTCCCCGTGGCTCTCGCTCGGAGGAGACCTCTTGGGGAGCACCGCCCTCGGCGACGCCGCCCTCTCCTCCAACACCATCGGCACCCAAAATACTGCCCTCGGCGACGCCGCCCTCTCGTCCAACACCACCGGCTCCTACAACAGCGCCATCGGCTACAACGCGCTCTTCTCCAACACATCAGGCAACGACAACAGCGCCATCGGCTTCCAGGCGCTTCTCTCCAACACCTCCGGCTACCACAACAATGCCATCGGCTACAGCGCACTCCTCTCCAACACCTCCGGCAACCATAACAATGCCTTTGGCGTCTGGGCACTCTCTAGCAATACCGGCGGCATCTACAACAGCGCCATCGCCGACAACGCGCTCCTCTCCAACACCACTGGCTCCTACAACAGCGCTCTCGGCCCGTCCGCGCTGCAGAACAACATCACTGGCTCTTACAACAACGCCATCGGCTACAACGCGCTCCTCTCCAACACCTCCGGCAGCCAAAATAACGCGCTCGGCGACGCCGCCCTCTCCTCCAACACCACCGGTCCGTACAACATCGGCATTGGATATGAAGCGGGGCAGACGAACACCACCGGTACCTCAACGACCTTGCTCGGCTCCTTCGCCGACGTGGGCGCGCACAACCTCGCGACCTCGACCGCCATCGGCGCCGGCGCCATCGTCAACTGCTCCAACTGCCTCGTGCTCGGCGGAACGGGGCAAAACACCGTCAACGTCGGCATCGGCACCACGACACCGTACGCACCTCTCACTGTGTGGGGCGTCGACAACGCGGCTTCTACCACCGCTTTCCTCGTCAGCAACAGCGCATCGACCACGGAATTCACTGTCCGCGATAACGGCAACGCAACACTTGCCGGCGCGCTGATCCAGAACTCCGACCAGCGCCTCAAAACCAACATCCAATCATTGAATGCGTCGTCATCGCTCCTGGCGATCGAGCAGCTCAACCCCGTCACCTTCAACTGGATAGACCCGAATCAGGGAACAATGCCTCAGTCAGGCTTCATCGCCCAGCAAGTGCAGCAAATATTCCCTAACCTCGTATCGACAACATCGCCGACTGCGCTCACCCCCAACGGCACCCTGAGCCTCAACTACATTGGCTTCATCGCCCCGATCATCTCTGCAATTCAGGCGCTCGACGAGCAGCTTACCAATCTTGCGAACACTGTTGCCGGGTTTGCGCAATCGTTCACGACCAACCAACTTACGTTCGTGCGCGCGACCGGCGATGAACTCGACGTGCAAAAGCTCGCCACCCAACAGCTCTGTGCGACAAAATCCGACGGCACAGAGGTTTGCGTCACCGGTGACCAACTCGCCGCACTTCTTGCAGGCGCTAACGTCCCTCAATCGTCGGGGCAGGGGAGTAACAGCGACACTAATACGTCTGCCGCGACAACAACGATTACCCAATCGCCTGTCATCCAAATCAGCGGCGACAACCCCGCCATCATTCAAGTCGGTGCGACCTACAACGACCTTGGCGCGACGATCACCGGTCCAACGGCCGACCTCAACCTCGGCATCGCGACCTACGTCAACGGCGTTGAAATGAGCCCGGTGCAGATCGATACAAGCGCAGCCGCGACCGACACCATCGACTATATCGCTACCGACCAGAACGGCCTCACATCCACATCCACCCGCATCGTCATCATCGAGGCGACTACCGCACCCTCAATCGTTCCAACGACCGGCGCATCAACCACCGCCACTACTACTATTATTCAATAGCCCACGGCGCGGTGGACGCGTTGGTCAGATGCAATCTAGCAAGCAGCGCACTACGTCTAACGGCCTTGTGGTATATTGAAACCAGTATCACGAGGCAGAGATGCTTTTCTGCGAGAGCTGCCGCAAAGAATTCACCCCAAAGCCAGGGGAGCTCGATTTCCTTGAAGAGCTGTTCGGTTTTCGCGGCGCCGAGTGTCCCGAGTGCGACTCATTCTGCCTATTCCGAAAGGACAAGCCGGCTGGAGAAAAGCCACCGCTCCATTAGAGTGAACTTTGCCTCTTGAAGTGCAACATAGCGAGTGCGAAGGGAACCCCTACTTGGTTGGCTCTGTTGAGCCACTAAATGGGCGCTCGCCAAATCTTGGCTTTGTTGAGCCATATTTTGAGCATCGCACAATATCTTTTTTCCGAAGCTCGACTTGCATCTCAAACGTTGCGCTTCAGAAGGCAATTCTCATTTATCCTAATCGCTCACAACTTGCATCTTTTAGATGCTGTTGTATAATTCTTGGTAGTCCGCTCCCTGACAATTTAGCGCCTCGCCGCAGCCCCAAAGCATCTCACGCCAGTGCGTGGGCTTCTCCGGGCTGCGGCGACATCCATCACGGATTCGCTTTGAGCAGCACCATAAGGAGCTGATCATGGGACGAATCTCTACGGACCAATCCCATCAAGTCATGGCCGTGCTGGCCACCAACGTTGATTGGGACACAGTCGATTTCGACGGATTGCAGGACCTCATCGTCCGCCGTCCGAAGGACGCCGGCGCCGCGTTCGGCGCGTGGCTCAGAAACGGCGGCCGGTTCGCCATAAAAGCACCGAGCGCGCTCGTCGTCGACCGCTCGAAGCCCTTCGACCCCGTGAAGTTCGTCGGGGCCGGCTGGTCGATCGTCGAGGAAGACACGCGCTCGCTCGCGCTCACCGAACTCGACTTCTCCAAGGTCCGCTTCGAGAGCGGCCTGCAAGAAGGCGAGCGCTACATCACCGGCGAGGAGAAGTTGAAGCGGCTCACGGCGCTGCCGGAAATTCGGCTCGACGCTAAGATCGGCCAAGCCCTGTACGAGGAGAAGGGCCAGGCGACCCTCCGATTCCTCCATGACCACTTCGGCGTGTCGTGGATAGAGTTCGCAGGAACCGTTCTGCGCGACTCGGACGGCCGCCGGTGCTTCCTGTGCCTCTACCGGCGCGGGGACGGTTCGTGGGACTGGTTCTGCTTCTGGCTCGACCGCGTTCGCTACCGCGGCAATGTCTCGCCGCTTCTCGCAAGTTGAACTCTGCTTTGGGATCTTGGATTGTCCCTTGGTCCCTTGGCTTTCGGCCCTGCACTCGCGGGGCCGAATTTTTTTGGAGCCCCAGCACTATCACAAATGCCGCCTCTCGGCGGCGTTTGTGCGGTCGCTTGTATCAGTTCGCCCTGTACTGCTCTTTGGTAATAATTCCGCGGAGCAAGCGTTACATAACGCGTTGCCCACGGGTTGCCCTAAAACCGATAAAAGCGAAACTCTTTAGGTCATTTGTGTGCACGACTGAGCACTTGCATTTTACCTCATATGTCTTCCATTTAAGCCATTAATCGTTGTTTCGCGAGCTCGATTATCGCTCCTCCAAAATTCTTGTTTTGCGTTGCAAGATCATGAGCCAAGAGGCGCCGCCGCTCAATCGGCCTTGTTGATCCAAATGACCGGCCCTTGCTAATCCGCGGCTCTGTAGAGGCAATTTTGAGCCTCACACAATATCCAGTTAGCGCCGCCATGCAGTCTTCACGTGATTTGCTATAATAACTGTCTATGACCAAGCTGCTCGAAGAAGCCATTGAACATTTGCGCGACTTGCCAGAAGAGGAGCAAGATAGCGCGGCGGAAGCGCTCTTCGCATTTATTTCTAGCGATGAGCGGCAGTACCGATTGCTACCCCATCAAGTTTCGGAGGTTCGCCGCATTCAGCGCTCTCTCCAAGATGGAACGACACGCCTTGCGACTGATTCGGAGACGGAACGCGTGCGGAAAAAGTTGCGGATATGAAGCTGCGCTTCACGCTCGAAGCGCTTGACCACATCGTCGCGATCCATTTTTACATTGAGGCAAAGAACGCTCGCGCGGCTGCGCACATCGTTGATCGCATTCTTACTGATTGCGACCGCCTCAGCGAATTTCCCGAGATAGGTCATGTCGGAACGGCCCCAGGCACATTTGAATGGACAGTTGCCGGTCTCCCCTACATCATCGTGCACCAGGTTGACGCTAAGAAAGACGAGATCATCGTCCTTGGCGTTTTCCATGGCGCGCAAATCCGCTCGTGAACGCGCGTGTCCTGGTCAATCCAAGATACGGACCTGAGTCCCCTTCCCCGTCGTCCAAAGCACATCGAGCGGATTACTCGCTGCCAGGCTTGTCTCATCCACAAACAGAAACAGGTTCGAGCCGCGTCCGTTTGTCATTTCCTGTTGCGCGTCGATCATTTGTGCGACGCGTTCCGGTGTCGTCGTTACCGTCGCAACACGAAAGTTCTCGACCCCAAGTTCGCGGCGATGCTCCCCTGCCTTGAATGCTTCATAGTAGATCAGCATTTTCTTTGCGTAGTACGTTTGATCCTTGCTCTTGCGCCGATGCACAGGCATCTCCCCCCTATCGCGCTCAAACATGAAGTAACTCTCTTCCTCTGTCTCAAGGGTCCGCAATCCGAACAGCTCGTCTGGATCAGCTGAGTGCTGCACAAGCGTGCCGTCTATCCGCACTTTGGCCGGCAGGCGGACCCGCCGATCGCGGCGCGTCTTGGGCGCATTTTCAAGAATTTCCTTTCGATCGAGCACAGCGATATCGGTTCGGCCGCGAGCCGCCAGCTGAAGGCTCACTATAAACGCGGTGATCTCGACCCGATGCTCAATGAACCGCCAACCGGCGTCGCGTTGCTTGTCGATCTCATACAGCAGCCGGCGTCGCACTTCGTATCCGTTTTTTCGAAGAAGCCATGCCCCTTTGCGGGTCAATCCGTAGATTGTCGGATACGAGCCTTTGTATAACAGCCGGCTCTCGACTTGGCCGATCGCACGCTCGACATAGGCGTGCTCCCACAATGCGAGCAGCGATCGAGATACATTCTGTTCGCTGCCGCCGTCGAGCGCCGCTAATTGCCCGGCCGACGCCAACCGCAAGTGCGATAGATTCCGCAAGAGACCTAGATCGCGCTCCGTTATTCGAAGTGGCCGTGGCTGTGCTGGTCGCTCGAATAATCGTCCCCGTGCTCTCGCCGCCAAATACATGTCATTATTCTAACCCGTCCCCGCTCCCCTGCTGTGGATTGTGCACCTGATAGTCGGGTGTATAGTTTTGCCAGACCTCCGTCTTGTACGCCGCCGCCTGAATCATTCGGGCTTCGGCGGAGCAAGACGGAGGAATAGATGCTTGACATACACACCCGCGCATCCGCGGGTTGCCAACCTCCCATCATTCGAAACGCTGAGTTCTTGCGAATCGAACTCGCGCCCCTCATTGACGGCAAAATTCTTGTTTCGCTTACGGCCACGACCGTCGACGAACAAGAACCCCAGCTCCTCGATCAAGAGATCGCCTGCGATCGTGTCGCCTCGATCGACGACATTATCGCGCTCATCCGAACGCACGTTCGGGTCGTACCGGATCACATTCCCGCCAACCTCGGTTGAGGAGGCGGCGATGAGAGACACTGTCGCATTCAAAACGGCAGACCGCATCCGGCTGCTCAATGACAATTTCCGCACGACGTTCATCGGCGGCCAGGTTGTCATGACGCAAGGCATTGCGGAATTGCCGCTCGACAAGAAAGCTCGCGTGGTCCTGGCCGTTCAGTCCTTCGACAAATTCACCGAGGACAACGACCCGCACCGCGAGCACGACTTCGGCAGCTTCGACATCGAGGGCGAAACCTACTTCTTCAAAATCGACTACTACGCCCTCGACATGGACGGCGGTTCGGAAGATCCCGCCGACCCGGAGAAGACGGCGCGCGTTCTCACCATCATGCGTGCCGACGAGTACTAACCCCAACTGAAACCGAAAGGAGGCCAGCAATGGCCAACCAGCAACCCTCGCATCGTGCCTACACCGTCATCAAACGCGAAGGCCAAGATGACTTTTGGCTCGCCATCGGTGCAGCCTTTCCGCACCAGTCAGGTGACGGCTTCAACGTGGTCCTGCAGGCCTTGCCAATCCCCAACGGGGACGGCCTGTGCAAGATCGTTCTGCGTCCACCCAAGGGCGACGACGAACCGCAACCGCAGGATCGTACCGATCGCAATAACAAATCCGGCTCTCGACGCCGGTAGCCGCCCCGCCATAGTGGCGAGGCAGACTCAGAGCCGCCGGCAATCCCGACGGCTCTTTTTTCATATTCGCTGCCGCATGCAGGAGGCGAGGCGTGGAACGAGCCTGAAGCGGCTCCCCTGCCCCGGTTACGCCCCTTGCTACTGCTATGGATACAGACGTTGCTGCCGTATCCATAGCCAGTATCCACAGGTCGGCCGCCAAATTCTTCGATATTTCAATCTGATCTCAAATCCCCTCGCATAATTTCCGGCCGCGACGGGGGTTGTTATTGATTGATTTGTTTTTGTTTCGCTACGCTGCCAAGGGCTGAGTTGAAAGAGAGAATGGAGTTGAAACTCCACTCGGCACCTTCGGTGCCTCGGGCCCTCGACCTAAAGGTCGGGGCCCTCGTTTGACGTACGAAGAACGACCGGGGAAAGACACTGATCGCCCTAATACAAGCGGAGCATAACGAACACCCACGTTACGGGCTATCGGACAGCAGAGCCGTCCGATAGTCCGCCGCGGGCGTCACGTTATGCGCTGTCTCACGCCTGCCGCCCACCCGCCCATCAAGGTGCCCGCCGCCGCGCCGGCTATCGCCGTCGCGACCCCGCGGCGGGCACGGCGCTCCGACCCGGAGGAGCGTCGCCTGCGGCGACGAATCTCCGGGTCGTCGCTTTAAAGGATCCCCGGCAGGAAATGCGCGCGTAGACCGAGGGTTCGCTCCGCACGCTCTCTCATGGTAGCGGGCGCAGCGCGGCGTCAAGGGACGAGCCCTTGACCCCGCGCTTAGTCGCCCGCTGCGCCAGAGAGCGTCTCGCGGAGCGAACGCTGCGAGAGGTCGACCTTATCAGCTCTCATCCATCCGGCTTATGCCCATCTGCACGTTGTGCCCGCACAGCGGCCTGCATCACGACTGGACCTCTCCCCCGTGCTCGGCGACCGAGTGCGCCTGCCAGCGCCGACATCCGAGGCGCCTGCGCGGGCGGTGTCTGGTGTCGGGTTGCGGCTGTCCAAAGTATGTGCCGCGCACTGACCTTCCCAAGCCGGTCAATCCCCACATCGGTAAGGCCCGGCGTTGGCGTGGGTGAGAGTTCGAACTTATTAGCCCTCATCATCAATCGTATGGGAATTGATATCTACGCCGAGTGGGCGGACCAAACCGAGGCCGAGGAGGCTGCGCAAGTTACGGGCTTCAGCATCGAGCACGGCTGTGTCGGCTACCTACGCGAGGCGTATCACGGCGCACCCTACGTGACGAAGTACCTCGTGGCCGAGGCGTTCGACAGCGCGACGGGTGAAGCCGAGATACCCGCAAGCGTCTTGCGCGATCGGTTGCCGGCGGCGGTGCTCATGTCGATGTACCGCGAGCACAAGGTCTATGGCGAAGGCGATCCGGAGGCATTGAAACTCGATGCCGACTCCGACGCCAGCGCGCTGCTCAAGTGCATTGTCGGCATCTTCGAGAACGAGGTACCCGACATGTCGCACCTCGCATTTGTCGAGACCCTGACGGACGAAAGTCTGGAGACTGCGAAAACTCTCATCGCGTCCGGGGTCCTTCCGTCAGTGCAGAAGTCGTTCGTCGACTTCGTCGAGCTATGTGAGCGCAAGGAGGCGGCGACCGGTGAGCCCTGCCGTATCATCGCGAGCTACTAGCCTGCTCTTACCCGCCGCTCACGCGGCGGGTAAGGCATGCTTCCGCTGGGGGCCAAAGACTTTTTAAATTCAAATCCTCTCGCCGCAATTTCATGATCGCGCATCGCGTCGCGGCGTCAAGGCACCTCTTTCTCGTATCTCCCGATTTTTTGCTCGGGGCTACTGAGCCCTATTGCTCGCCCTCATCGGGGCCTGCCTCGTGACGCCGCGCCGGCGACGCGCGCTGCCACAGGTATGTTGCGGCGAGAGGGCTGCGGCGGTCGAAATTAGAAAATAACATCATCATCCTTATGGAAAAACCAAAGAGTGAGAAGCAAGGGGAAACCGCGGAGGCACCAGAGTCCCGCAAGCTCAACATGGAGGAAAAGCGCAAGCTCGAAAAGCTGCTGATTGCAGACATTGACTCGGCAACAGCACGCTACGACGTGATTACAAACGACGAACGAAAGGCTCTCATCGACCGTCTTCAACGCACGCCTTCCGCAGAATCGAAGGCACTGTTCGCGCGTCGCAATCTCGCGGTGAAGCAACAAGAAGAGTTGGAGGAAAAGCTCGACGCGCTCGGATACGATGTCGGCTACCACGGAGACCTTACGGTCAATACTTCCGGCACGAGAACAAAACAGCTCGCGGAATTCGATGACCGGGCGGATGAAATGCGCCGCTCACTGGCAACGCTGAAGCGCAGCTACGTCATCAAACTCTTCGCTGACCACGCCGACACGCAAAGCCTGTTCGGTTCGCTTGCGAAGGACTTAGCACGCCTGATTGGATAGCCCGGCGAAATTGTAGCACGACGCGACCGCACCGGCCCCCGTCGCCTCTCCGGCGGGGGTGGGGCCGAACAAGTCCCGCCCTTGGGGTGGGCGCCGCCGTAACCGCCTGCGAGGTGCGCCGCTTGCGGTAACCACTGCGCCGGACATTTTGGGAGGGGGTTGTTCTTTGGGCTCCGAGGGAAATGCCTATCCGCTCCCCGCCAGGGAAAGTTAACAAAAAAGGTTGCCGCGACTAAATCCTACAACTTTGATACAGTGGGATTTTCATTAGTGATTCTCTTATGGCGCGAAGAAAAACATCGAGACGACAGACGCCTTCGGCGGCAATGAGCCTTTTCGACGCAGAAATCGATCTTAGGCTTCCGCCCCGATTTGATCTCAGCGGAAAAGTCCACGGCAATCCAGTCCGCAGGCTAGCGTTTGCCGCCCATACCCGCCGCACTAAGATTGCACCCTACACTCGCAATCGAGCGTCAGGCTTTATGATCACGGACCGCCTGGGCCGAACCTCCTTCATTTGCAGCAAACCTACCCGAGTAGAAATCCCTAGCGACGACATTCTTTACGTCGCAGGTGCCAACACTCCCGACGAAATCAAAGAAGCGCTCACCAACGACAATGGTCGGTGGCTAAACCCCAAGCCAATCGATCCAGCGAACGAAGATATTACGGTCTCTGAACGTCGTTGTGCCGACATCGTTGGAAGCTGGCATTCAAAATTCGAATTCCTAATCGAACGCTCAAATTCGGATGGAACGATTGATGCTGGACTTCGCCTCCCGCAAATAGGTGCCCTTCATGCGACGCTAGCGCATTGGAGCGTCAGTCATAAACCCGCAACAATTGTCATGCCGACCGGTACCGGCAAGACCGAGACAATGCTAGCGGTATTAACGTGCGCCGGCCTCACTCGCCTTATGGTCATTGTGCCTTCGAACGCGCTGCGAGATCAAATCTCGGCGAAGTTTCTGAGCCTTGGCGTCCTCGAACAATGCAAGTGCCTGTTGCCAGGTGCACAATTGCCCGTCGTCGCCTCGCTCCTACACCGTCCACAAACTGTTCAGGAGGTAGATGACATTTTTCGAAAGGCAAACGTCATCGTTTCGACCATTCAAATTGCGGGCCAATGCTCGTCAGATGTCCAGCAGCGTATGGCGGAACTTTGCTCTCACCTCTTTATTGATGAAGCTCATCATATTGCGGCGCGAACGTGGAACGACTTCAAACAGCAGTTTGCCGAGAAGCCCGTCATCCAATTTACGGCGACGCCATTTCGTACCGACGGCAAGCGCGTCGACGGCAAATTCATATACACTTATCCGCTCGCGAAAGCGCAGGCAGAAGGTTACTTCCGTCCGATCAATTTTGTCCCGGTCGTAGAATACGACCCTGACCAATCCGATCGGAGAATCGCAAGAAAGGCCGTAGAGCGCCTGACGGCCGACTTGGCGGCGGGCCACGATCACGTGCTAATGGCACGCGCCGACACGATCGCTCGCGCCGACTCGCTCCTCGACCTTTACAAGGAGGAAGCATCGTCATTTGAACCAATTGCCATCCATAGCCGCCAAACGGCCGCCGAGAGAACTGCGCTTCTCGATTCCCTGCGGTCCCGAAAGAGCCGTATCGTTGTCTGCGTCGATATGTTCGGCGAAGGATTTGACTTTCCAGAACTTAAGGTGGCGGCATTGCATGATCGCCATAAGAGTCTAGCTATCACACTCCAATTTATCGGGCGGTTCACACGATCCCAAAGCAATATCGGTGATGCATCGGTCGTCGCCAACATAGTCGATGAGTCGATTTCCAGAGCACTCAGAAATCTATATGCAGAAGATGCGGATTGGAATTTCCTTCTTCGGATGCTCAGTGAAGGTGCGACCGATCGAGCGCGAAAACGTCACGAACTAATTGAGGGATTCACGAGTGCACTTCCCGAGATACCGCTGCAAACGCTGTTTCCGCGCATGAGCGCTGTCGTGTACAAAACGATGTGCGATGAATGGCAGCCATCCAAGATCGAAGACGTTATCGATGGAGCGCAGCTCTATGCGCCCCCAGTAATCAATCCCGAGCACCGGTTGGCCATTTTCGTCACCCGCGACGAAGAGGCTGTCCGTTGGGCATCCGTCAAGCAAATACAAGACGTTGAGTGGAATTTGTACGTGCTCCATTGGAACGAGGAGCTGAAGCTGTTGTTCATCAACAGCTCAAATAAGGACTTTCACGATAAGCTGGCAGAGGCCGTTGTAGGACCTACCGAACGCATTTCGGGCGAGCGTATTTTCCGCGCGCTCGGAAATATTCGGCGCCTCACACTGACGAATCTTGGCTTGAGCCACGCATTCGGAAAAAATATTCGGTATACGATGTTCATGGGCGCCGATATCTCCGAGGGGCTATCAGAAGCGGAGAGAATCAACCGTCGAAAGTCGAATCTGTTTGGGCTGGGGTATGAAGCGGACGAAAAGGTTACGGCCGGATGTTCATTCAAAGGAAGGGTATGGTCCCACAAGGTCGCATACGATTTATCCGAGTGGGTCGATTGGTGCAGTCACATCGGCAAAAAACTTCTAGACGACACCATTGATACCAATGAGGTCTTTGCTCACGTCATCAAGGCCAAAAGCATCACGGAGCGACCTCTGCTGGTTCCCGTCATGGTCGCGTGGCCAGAGGGCTTTCAAGACCAGCCGGAAGAAATGGTCGATATAGAGATTGCCGGCCAGACGGCACCATTCTTCGAATGCGACATCGAGGTTGCAAACTACGGCGACAGCGGTCCACTTACATTCGACATTGTCTCCGGATCACACAGAGCATCCTTCGAAATCAAAATATCGGAAGCCGGAGCGGTGTTTGAGCAAACTAGGGGTGGCGTAGCCTACGCGAGTATTAGGAAGAAGCGGCAGCCGCTTGCCGACTGGTTCAACTTCGACCCGCCGATAGTGCATTTTGCCAACGGGGACTTCCTTGTATTTCACGAGCTATTCGAGATTCCGCGTGGCGACCAGCGGGTGACCTACGATCGTAACAAGATAATGGTATGGGATTGGGAGGGGGTCGATATCAGGAAAGAGTCACAGGGAGAGGAAAAGGATTCTGCCTCAATCCAGCGCCGCGTCATCGAGCACGCGACGGCAGGCGATTTTGGAAACCTTGACGTTATTTTTGACGATGATGGATCAGGTGAGATTGCCGATGTGGTTGCAATCATGCGCACCGACAAAAAGGTGATCGTAGACTTGTTTCATTGCAAATATTCTAGCGGCGATACGGCGGGCGCACGCATCAACGACTTTTATGCTGTATGTGGGCAAGCTCAAAAATGTGTTCGCTGGAGAGAGGATCCTCGTAAGCTATTCAAGCACATGCTTCATCGCGAAGGCTTGCGACAAAACTCAGGTCGAGTGTCGCGCTTCGAGCGCGGAAACACGCAATTGATCCGTCAAATGCTCAATGCGGCGAAGGAGACGAGTTTCGAGTATCACGTTCACATTGTGCAGCCCGGATTATCAAAGGCTCAACTTACACCCGCACATTCCGATTTGCTTGGGGCAACCGAGACATTCCTCCTCGAAACCTATTCTATGCCTCTTCGGGTCATCGCCAGTGAGTGAATTGGCCTTAACCCCTCCTCCGCCTACGCCGAACTTCGCATACGTCGTTTTCCCGGCTTTTGCTTAGTCGCCGCAATAAGTGGCGAAATCAGTTTCTCATAAAGGCCAAAAAGATGCTCGACCCGTTCCCGGTCGCCAGTGAATGACGCTGCCCGATATAGCCCATCAACGGCAGCATCAAGCGCACGGTGTGCTCTCCGCAGCTCCGGCCTCATAACATCGACGTCATACAAATCCGCCAACGTCGCATCCGGAAACATTGCACGCGCATCTAGTACTGCCTGCGCTAGGGCTCGAACCCTTCCTCGTTGAGCAACTGTTGCTTCTGGCCACGGGTATGGATTGTAGACGACACCAATGGAATACCGGTAATCGCTTTTTAGGCGTCCCCCGATGTACCGCAGCCAGGACATGTGCATGCGTGACGTGAGTACGCCGAAATGCCATAGGTCTGCATCCAACAGGACGCGCACCAGATTACTTGGGATTGTTGGCGGCTCCAGCCACCCGATCGGTACATACTCTCGCCGCTCCGAGCTGACTTCAGGTATAATAAGAAAGGGACGATCAGGAATCACCTCGACATTATATTTATCGGGATAATCTGCAATAGCGAGCGTGCTCTTACGTTTGCTCTTATGACGAAACTCTTTCACCCTTTGCATTCGTTCCACCACGGCGGGCAACCGGCGTAGCTCGGCAGGAGAAACACCTTTCAGGAATAAAATCCATCGCGACAGTTCGTTGATGTACTCAATCGATCCGACATAAGGGTGCAACAATCTTTCCGCATTGGGTTCGCCCGCCAGAAACGCGGCGCGCTCGCTGTCATCGAAGATATAATTGCCATCGTCGATCGGCTGTGTGCCGCTTACCAAGCGAGGGGCCTCGCAAATGGGCTTCGAGCGTTCTTCCACAACGAGATGTTTGTCCGCAAGACCGCCCGCGTCAAATAGATATGGAGAAAGCGCGCCATGCAAGCTTTCCACCGGATCGCCGTTAATATCGTCGTAGCTAAATAGTCGCTTCTCTTTCGGTTCATAAGCCCGTTGCGCAAGTCCGATTATTACTACATGCACATGCGCCATTCCCCGAGCGTCCGACCCCCACGCAAAAGTGCGATGAGCGAACGCAATTTCGAGCCGATAACTATTGAATAGCGAGGGCCACAGCTGAGCGACCTGCTCCCCTTGCGTTATCGAATTTGTTGCGACGAATCCGATACTCGCGGTTCCTCCTTGAACGTACTCCCCCGCCTTGAGAAACCAGGCCGTTACGTAGTCGAGTGTTCCTTCCGTCCCAGCGTGTCGAGCGATTCGCAGCACCTGCGCCCTCTGCTTGGGACTCTGATATTTGGCCCCAGCAAATGGCGGATTGCCGAAAACGTATGAACATTGATCTGAAGGAATGACTGTGGCCCATTCGATCTCTAATGCGTCCGCGTTGTGAATGTGCGGAGATGCCTTAAGCGGAATTCGCGCGTAATAATCACCGAACGCCAGTGAGAGCTTGTTATTCATAATGTGATCCATCATCCACAATGCCACTTCAGCAATTCGCGTCGGGAATTCAAAAATCTCAATTCCATAGAATTGATTTACGTCAATGTTGGAGAGCGTCGCCACGTCAAAAAATGTCTGTTGTCCCGCAGGATTAAGCTCAATCAGCAATTCAATTTCCAGCTCTCGCAATTCACGGTAGGCGATCACAAGGAAGTTGCCGCACCCACAAGCCGGATCGAAAAACCGCAGGTTTCCGAGTTTCTCGTGGAATGCCAGTAAACCATTACGCCGACCAGTATCTCGACGCGCTTTGAGGCGTCCGAACTCTGCACGCAGTTCGTCTAGAAAAAGCGGTTGAATCACCTTCAAAATATTCTTTTCAGTCGTGTAGTGAGCACCCGACGCGCGACGCTCTGCCTTGTTCATGACAGATTGAAACAGCGAGCCGAAAATAGCCGGTGATATTGCGTCCCACGAGAACGCACACACTTCCTTCAGCTGTGCGCGCATAGCTCCATCGAACGCCGGAATCTGCAGCCGCTCCTTAAATAAATCGCCGTTGACATACGGAAACTTTTGCAAATCATCGTCGAGATTTTTCTGCCTGCGTTCGATCGCTATGTTGAGAACCTCGAAGAGCTGCGCTAGCCATTGACCAACGTCGCTCCCATCTTCTCTCGTCCGCTGGTCGATCAAGTCGAAGAAAATTCCACGTGGTTCAAATATGCCGGTGTCATCCGCGAAAAGACAAAATAGGAGACGGACAAGAAAGCGCTCGAGATCGTGTCCCGCGTAACCAGCGTCCTTTAATGCATCGTGGAGCTTCCCCATGAGCTCCGACGCTTTAATATTTACCGGGTCCTGATCGCGGAATGTGCGTTTTTCGACGCCGAGAATGAAACCAAAATGTTCAATGTGCTTTGGTAGATCCTTTAGCGCGAAATGCACTGGAGGATTTTCGCCGTCCAGGTCATACAGCTCGAATGTCTGAAAATCACTGACAAGAATGTGCCTCGGCAGCTCCGATTCCTTGATACCCGGAAAATAGTCCAAGGCCTGCTCTTTAGCCTTTGTGAGGCTTCCGCCGGCGCTCTTCTGTTCGACGAGCAACACTCCTTTCCAGAAGAGATCGATAAATCCGTGCTTACCATCCAATTTCTTGACCGGCTCTTCAAAGCTCGCAACACGCCGGCGCGTTACACCGAATACCTCGAAAAATTCATTGTAAAAAGTTTGGGCTTGGCCTTTTTCATAGCGCGCGTCCTTCCACTCATCCGCGAAGTGGGCAGCTCGCGCGCGAATTTCATTCCACGATAATCGCATACGTGTTTAGGCCGACGCCCTTCCCCATGGCATAAGGCATATTACCCTAAAATCGAGTTTGGCCGAATGATTATGCGGCTGACCTACCCCTTATGCAGCTGCTAACTGCACTCTTTCAATCAGCGTCGGGTCATTGTCATCTGCCCTTGAGCTATTGACCCGCTTCGACACCGGCCATTTTTCCAGAAAATCATTTGGCGCGGGCTTGAAATATTCGACTCCCGCCTCCCCGCTCAGCCATGGATCGAACTGCTTTTCCGTGAGCAGCACCGGCATCCGGTCGTGGACTTCCGCGACGAACTCATTGGGCTCGGTGATGATCATAGTGCAGGATTTAAGTGCCGCCTTCGTCTCCGGATCTTTCCACTCATCCCATAGCCCCGCGATCGTCAGTGCCGGCGAGCCGTCGCGTGCGGTGAAATACCAGGGCTGCTTGCCGTCCGACCGGTCTTCCCACTCGTAATAGCCGGACACGGGTATCAGGCAGCGCTTGCGTTTGAACACGCTGCGGAAGAACGGCTTAGTCGTCACCGTCTCCGCGCGCGCATTGAATGTGGCGAGCTTCAATTCCTTGATCGCCTTCTTCCACCAGTTCGGTATGAGGCCCCAACGGGCGCGGATCAGCTCCCGCTTCCCGTCCTCAGCCACGATCGCGTCTACCGTTGTGGTCGGGCAGACGTTAAAGCGCGGCTGGAAATTGTGCGGCGCCGGTCCCAGCGTGAGCCGGTACAACGCAACAATTTCTTCCCACGTCAGCTTGTAAGTGGCACGCCCGCACATGGGAGGAATGTAAGGGCCGCGCTAGCCGGGCACCAGTGCTTCTGTGCTGCGCCGGATGAAAGTGTTTAGCTGCGCCACAAATTCGGCCGCGGTTGCTGGACGAAATTGGTCGCACACGCTGCTGACAAGCGTCGTCAGCGATTGCTCAAACAGCTCGGGATACTTTGCCGCAAGATCGGCTGCGTCCTGCATGAGTGCAGGCGACATTTCCTTGACCGATTCTTTGAAGGCGTAAAACGATTTGACGTTTCTGTGTTCTTCGTCCGTCAGCTCTTCGAACTCGCCCTTTTCGAGATACCATATGGCGGAGTACTCGAAGGCCTCATCCAACCTTTCTGCCATTTTGCGCATAGCAGTCTCCATTACGCTTGACTCTCGGCTTCGGATGTTCTTCTTTTGTTCTCCATGAGTCAAGACCCCGAAGACGAGGACGGCCAGCTCCATACGCTCGGCCTGCTAGAGCGTTTGCGTTCCGAAACGAACCTCGTTCGGGGAGCGTATGGCGGTCTCTACGAGCGCGTGGACAAGCTCTTGCGCGAGATCGAGAACCCGAACCTGCACGACATCGCTAATATGAGCTTTCGCGTTGAACTGTGGGACCGGCACGCCCTGCATATCCGCTGGGTTATCGCCGCTGCGGGATCTGTGTTCCTGGCGCGGGCCGCCTTCGAGGAAGCGATTAAGCAGTGGCCAGATCAGAAGCTGACGCTCCGGCAAGGAATAATGCTCATCAGTGAGCATCCCCCGCCGCTTGGAAATCCGCGCTAAATGCCCTAAATGGTGCACCACGCCTGCACCGAAGCGCCAGAGGCTATTCAGAGGCTAAGAACTTTTGCGGAACGCAAAAAGTCTCGGATGTTCAAAGGTTTTGGGGAATAGTTCAACGGTAGAACTGCGGACTCTGACTCCGTCAATCTAGGTTCGAATCCTAGTTCCCCAGCCACTGAAATCACACAGCTTTTTCTGCTTCCCTCTTGGACAGGTCCGACCAGTTGGGAGCGTAGTTGGGAGAATCTGTTCC